>WLWD01005884.1_pt1 | contig 135353 bp, 128 predicted proteins | sample 6712731 | NCBI WGS metagenome assembly WLWD01 (sample SAMN12718690, study PRJNA576275) | sponge metagenome | isolation source: marine sponge | host: Mycale hentscheli | place: New Zealand: South Island, Marlborough, Capsize Point | collected 2014-11-01
CTGAGATACAGATGCAGTCACAGGATAATAGCACTGAGATACAGATGCAGTCACAGGATAATAACACTGAGATACAGATGCAGTCATAGGATAATAGCACTGAGATACAGATGCAGTCACAGGATAATAGCACTGAGATACAGATGCAGTCATAGGATAATAGCACTGAGATACAGATGCAGTCACAGGATAATAGCACTGAGATACAGATGCAGTCACAGGATAATAGCACTGAGATACAGATGCAGTCACAGGATAATAGCACTGAGATACAGATGCAGTCACAGGATAATAGCACTGAGATACAGATGCAGTCACAGGATAATAGCACTGAGATACAGATGCAGTCATAGGATAATAGCACTGAGATACAGATGCAGTCACAGGATAATAGCACTGAGATACAGATGCAGTCATGGGATAATAGCACTGAGATACAGATGCAGTCACGGGATAATAGCACTGAGATACAGATGCAGTCATGGGATAATAGCACTGAGATACAGATGCAGTCATGGGATAATAGCACTGAGATACAGATGCAGTCACAGGATAATAGCACTGAGATACAGATGCAGTCATAGGATAATAGCACTGAGATACAGATGCAGTCATGGGATAATAGCACTGAGATACAGATGCAGTCACAGGATAATAGCACTGAGATACAGATGCAGTCATAGGATAATAGCACTGAGATACAGATGCAGTCACGGGATAATAGCACTGAGATACAGATGCAGTCACGGGATAATAGCACTGAGATACAGATGCAGTCACGGGATAATAGCACTGAGATACAGATGCAGTCATAGGATAATAGCACTGAGATACAGATGCAGTCACAGGATAATAGCACTGAGATACAGATGCAGTCACAGGATAATAGCACTGAAATACAGATGCAGTCACGGGATAATAGCACTGAGATACAGATGCAGTCATAGGATAATAGCACTGAGATACAGATGCAGTCACGGGATAATAGCACTGAGATACAGATGCAGTCACGGGCGGATATAGCCCTGAGCACAGTATTTGCAGTCATAGGATAATAGCACTGAGATACAGATGCGTAACGGATAATAGCACTGAGTACAGATGCAGTCAGGATAATAGCACTGAGATAAAGATGCAGTCACGGGATAATAGCACTGATGATACAGATGCAGTAACAGGATAATAGCACTGAGACACAGATGCAGTGCACAGGATTAGTGTAGCATGAGAACAGAGTGCAGTCACGGGGATAATCGCACTGAGATTACAGATGCAGTCACAGGATAGCACTGAGATACAGATGCAGTCACAGGATATAGCCACTGAGAACAGATGCAGTCACGGATAATAGCACTGAGATACAGATGCAGTCACAGGATAATAGCACTGAGAACAGATGCAGTCACGGGATAATGGCACTGAGATACAGATGCAGGCAGGGATAGAGCAATGAGATTACAGATGCAAGTAAAAGGATAATAGAACTGAGATACAGATGCAGCATCGGATAATAGCAGAGATACAGATGCAGTCACATGAAATACACTGAGATACAGATGCAGTCACAGGATAATAGCACTGAGATACAGATGCAGCACAGGATAATAGCACTGAGATACAGATGCAGTCACAGGATAATAGCACTGAGATACAGATGCAGTCACAGGATAATAGCACTGAGATACAGATGCAGTCATAGGATAATAGCACTGAGATACAGATGCAGTCACAGGATAATAGCACTGAGATACAGATGCAGTCACAGGATAATAGCACTAAGATACAGATGCAGGATGAGGAATTTCAGACATTTAGTGAATGTTAATTCAATGAAACAATTTCATGTGGCAAAAACGTCAGGTGCAAAAGTGCAGCTGGAAATGTTTACATGTGCCGGGTATGACTGTGTGCAGTGAGCATGTGCAAGGCACAGGACAGACAGACAGAGTGAAATGTGATATAATTAAATCTGATTGCTACAATGCAGATTATTCAATTATACAATAAATGACAAACAATGGAAATCTAAGACTAAAAACAGAATAAAGACTTTTACTAAATAAAACTAGCATTATGACAGGCTTTGGGGAATGGTACAAAAAAAATTCATTTGGTTTATTTCAGTAACTCACCACCTCCTGATATCCCACACATTGTTCTCCTAATTACAGTGCTTTCAATGTGGAGTTATTTTAACCATTAAGTGGAGAAAACTTGTCTCAAAACTTTCATTTCCTGTTTTGATTTAATTGCCGACTTAAATGCAAGAGGCTATTTGAACCACTTGTCAATCAAACTTCATGCTTAGTGACCAGATGTGAAAAAAAAAAAAGCATACAGATTATGACAAGGTAAAAAAAGAAATATTCAAATTTGACCTAAACTTGCACATTTGCCTGTACTGCAAAACTTCTATGTTTAGCAAATTTATACCTCCAGAGCCCGTCATATATAGTATCACTGTTATCACACAGAACAGATATGTTGAAAGACCAGTGAGTGTGCTATTACTCCCAAGGCTTCCTAATTGGAGCCCCCATACCAACCACACAACTCAATATCCTCAGATCATGTGATAGTAAACAAACCAACAAAACAACGTCATACTTTTCCCGTATTTAGCCGGGAAATTGACACTAAATGTAACAGGAGCCCACAAATGTTGATTTGAAAACTGCCTTAAACTCTATAGAAACCAGAGCAATCCCAACCCCCTTCCTTCCATTCTGGCCAGCAAATAATTGCCCTTGCTAGTTTCAAAACTTAAATACTAATGCAGTCATTTATGTCCATTACCAAATGCCGGCAGCCATCAATAAACACAGAACTCATTGAAGTGAGTCGGAAAGAATTAATGCCAATGTCCCGGAATAGAAATTAAAGCTGTTTTTAATCATACTGATTCTTCCCGGGTAAATCCCTCCAGCTTGAGAATTATTTACCCCTAAAACTCCAAGAGAGAGAAAAAAAAGACCGGATGGAAATGAAACCTTTTTATTTCCTATGAATTCAAAAGGGCAAAGCTGTTGTTGCCGCACACAACAATGACCACACCCACTGAGTCTCATTTTCCAGGAGACACTTTACCTACCCTTGCATAATTTTGTTCACCTTATAGTGTATATTTAAGCCAGTGCAATGTAACTAGCATAAATACAGTAAAATTGTCAGCTAAAATCTACATTGCTAGAGCACGGGTGAAAAGAAAATCAGAAAAAGGTATCAATTCCATCATAGATTCTATGAAGCTAAACTATAACACATCCATCGCTGGAGATAGTTGTACAGGAATGTCCACCTCTGAGCGAACTCAGAGTTACCTTTTACCACGCGTGCTAATATCTACTTCCTCACAGTACTGCCTACTATGGGACACGAGACCCCACCCACCATCAACACATGTATATTCGTCATGGCGACAAACTGCCCCACCCTTCCTTTTATCAGGAATTGCCACACGCAACAACACCGGCGGGTGGATGTGTGGAAGAAGGAATACTTCAAATGTATACAATTTTTTGGACAATTCAATCCAATTTACTATGGCAACTATCTTGACACGCCTCTACTCTGCCACACATGAAAATATGACCTCTCAAGCTTTAACAACTCTCGAAATATCTAATATTTAAAGCTCAAAAGAAAAAACCCACTCCCACTCATAATCAGGATGCAATAACGGAATACCTTCAGTTGAACGTGTTCCAAAATATAATAATATATTCACACTCTACATTCTCTAGATTGAACTTCATGACCTTTCAACACTTTTCTCAGAATTCCTCAAGTGATACTGCACCAGAGGTCATCAGAGATTCAGTGATATAAGTTCCTCTATCAACAAAGAAAAAACAGCTGCCGAGATTTTTCAAATACTTGAGGATTTCATAACCAACGAACGCTCCCTGGTTTCCAGGTAGTAAATACAATTAGCATTAGCTGGATTAGTTGGCATGGCAGCACGTCATTCCAATGCACCAATTATTCTCACAAATGTCAGTTCATGTAATTTAAGAATTCATCAGAAATCCTATCATAACAAAGATGTGCTGGTAAATAGCTAGGGAGCTGAGGTGCTAGCACGATGTGATAATTCCAATCGCATGACATCACACCGTCCCAAAGGACCAGTATTTCACACAACGGCCAAGATATCTGACCACCCTTTACCACATTGAGTGCATGCATCATATTTCTTCCATCTAAAAAATGGTCAGCTGAACGAGATAAATTAGTCCACTACTGTACTCAAATTTTAGCTCACTTTAAATTGACCAGTGTAAGCTAACAGGAATATCACAGTAGCACTGATATAAATTATGTATCTTCTGATTTCTCCTTTCTGGTTAATCAAAATACTAATGCTGGCCATAGTGGAGGGCATAACTCTAACAGTTTCTACAGAGAGCGAATTCTTATAGAAGACACAATAGCTCGCTTAGTAGCCAGACCCTTTACCTACCGCTATGCTGGGAAAGGGTCTTATGGCATTAGTACATAGTACCAGTTCAAAACCCTCCAGATCTCAGGGGGAAGTTGCGGTTCCGGTGGTGGTTGTCAGTTAAATTTAGGGTTACCGCCAGCCACTCTATCAGCTCTTTCCAGCAGTCCCAAGACATCCACGTACTAGAGGAATGGAGCAGTGGAACTTGCTGCAAATAAGGTGCCAAACACTAGGATTCATGAAAGGGCTGCAGGAAGAGTAATTTTAGGGCTTGTAAAATGGTGGATATATGAGAAAGCTTTGCTTTTAATATTGACAAATCCACAGGCAATTTTTGTGACAGTAATAATGTCACTGTTATCAGCTAGCATATGTAGTGCCTTATAGCTCACCAATAAGTGCCATACAAGCAATACATATGTAACTGCGTTATAATGGCACACCTTATATCCACCTTCTTCACCAGTGCAAGTAATATTTGATACAAACATTTAGCTAAGCATAGAAGTCTTTCATGTGCAGTATTGTTATGTTTACATAAGGGTTTAACCACACAGCATCCAGTGAAGGACTAATTACATTCCTTTTGAACTGGTACTAATGCCACCAGACCCTTTCCCAGCACAGTGGTAGGTAAAGGGTCTGGCTACGCAAGCTACAGCTTGCTGGGGTACATGATACAATTTCCATCTTGACCACACAAGGCAATAATCCACTCCTTGCAGATACTTCACATTCTATAGAGCCATGGTAACACATACTTAAAATAAATTGTGAATCTGTAGCAATACTGAAATAGTTGAAGTGATCCTGAGCAATGCTAATTACCACTCCGTTAACATTTTGTGACTCACTGGTAAAGGGTCCCACGCTTAACCCATCCAGTTATACAGATGACACCTTACCTATCACAGGTGATACCTTACCAGATATTAGTTGGGAGATAACTAAGTGTAGCAAGCTAGTTAGTACATTGCTATAAACTGCAGGAATTTCAGTAATCTGGTAAGGGGTTTCAGTAATCTGGTAAGGGGTGTGTGAGCTAGTTAGTAGCACATGTAATGGAGTAATGAAATTCACAAGTAAACCGTGCACTAGCCCAGACTTTACGCGTACTATGTCTCAGATCTTAGTCATCAAGTAGAGAGACGCTAGAAGAGACACCACGTCATTAAGTGTGCCACTAAAAGGCACTTAACCCAGACTACCAAGTGTGACAGAGAGATACACCCGTTCTCCAATAAACTAAAGGTAAGGATTACTTACTGTAACTGCAGTGAAGTAAGCTTTGCATCAGGATAGCACACTATCACAACAAACTATTTGTTGGGATTTGTAGATAGTTATACTATTCATTGAGTATCTATAGTAGATAGTAAGCTCTCTAGTAACCAGCTCAAATCACAGAATGGTGGATCTAAAAATGTAAAAAAAAATACATTTTTACGTAGCTCACTTGGCCAGCTAACTCACATCTGCGCTGTACCACGAGCAATATTTGTGTATATTACAACTAATTGGTGATAATTGAATGCGGTCATCCATGTATTACTTCAAAAAAAAATTTGTTTATCAATATTTGGTTTAGCTTCTATCAGTTCCAATAGCAATCTCACCAGTAACTCAAAACAACTGAAGGAACAGCTCGAGTGCAACAGGAACGATACACTCACACACACAGCGCTGTGTTTAGACACGGGACAGATGATCCAATGTGTTGACTGACTCTAGCCTACTCCTAGACTCAACAACCCTTTACCAATTGGTTCTTTGTTCGTGCAACAAAAATAAATAATGCATGTCTGCTATTCTACACGGTCGACACTTCAACACAACAAAGTTAAAGCACACATCATCTTAATTACAATATTTCACTCGCCATTTAACAAGTCATCACTCTGGACGTGTGATACGTAATCACAGAAAAGGATTTGCTATGAGAACTTTAGATGAGTTTACCAGAGCATCAGCGAGGATTAAATGTAGACATTGGTTCCAGGTGTGCACACAGGGAACCAAATACTATTGCAAATTTACCTCTGAGACCCTTACACAAACACACACAAACACACACACACACACACACACATACACACACGCATGCATGTACACACACACACACACACGCATGCATGTACACACACACACATACACACACAAACATACACACACACGCATGCATGTACACGCACACACACATACACACACATACACACACACGCATGCATGTACACACACACACACATACACACACACGCATGCATGTACACACACACACATACACACACACGCATGCATGTACACACACACACACACATACACACACACACATAAATACAAACAAACAAACAAACACTATATTCACATGTTTGCCTCCTGTCTACGAGATGGAAATTCCTTCCTCGCCAAAATCTGCAGACGAGATAAATATTGTCGCAATTGCTCCAGATTCTCTAATATTCTTCCATCTACACACACACACACGCACGCACACACACACACTTGAAAGTGTTGTCTAACATTGAGCATTGTGGAGTTTCAATTATTGACTCCTCTAAAGCAGGAATACCTTATGACAAATAAACAAACCCACAAATATTATTGTCACAAATAAACAAAATCCATTGTCAAACCAACTCTATATATTTACATACTTATTTTTTATATATTTATTTTCAAAAAAACAACAACAGCTCTATTAATAAATGATTCAGTCATTCTCGGCTGAAATAATTATAATAGCAAATTTTTCTTCGACCTCAGTTGACCCCTGAAGAGGACTTCGGAAGAAGTCGAAACGTCGAATTTAAGTTATAATTAACAATATTGGCTGTTAAAAAGAGAAAAATTTGCTATTATCTATTAATTACTATATAAAACCTCTCATTTGAACCAACTCTATGGCTAGCATTCTTCATCTTTTTATAATACATGTAAAGAGAGTCAATGAAACAATGGCACTTTGCCCCTCCCCTCACACACACACACACATCATCATCATCATCATCATTTGGTAAAGGGTTTCAACCCTAATATTAACTTTAAGTAGCTATTCTTCTTGCTCATAAAGTATCGATTGAATACTTCATTTCTTACCAGTATATTCCGATGGTTCCGTTACAACTTGCTGCACTAAGATCTCGGTATCTCCCAGTAACCTAACACAAAATTACTGCTATCTCTTACAGACTCCTGGAACATTTCCGCCATTCCTCATCCTCACCTTCTCGCATCCTGGTACAAAATTTCCATTATACGGCCAGTCCTTTAAAACATTCAAAACATAAATTTGGAAATAATGAAGAAATTTTGCCCAATAACTATTGCAGACGTCAGCATTGGGGGAGTAGCCACGTCAGCCAGCAATTGCCCGCGCGAGTCCCGGTAAAAACGTACAGACAGTCTTTTTTACCGCGAAGCTAGCTTGGGCATGCTCAATGAACCTTTGTTCGTCGCAAAACGTCAACAATAATCATTGTACAGAAGAGAATCTTTTTAAAAGGAGGCAGTCGTTGTTGTAACACATTCACTCCTGCAGGCTGGTAGGAGTGGCAGGAAGTTTAGACTTGGTAGCTGGAGAAAAAGTAATTGTTCTCTGCCTTTGACGACAATTGGGAAAGAGTGCCTCCAAGTCGAGTAAGGTGAGTGCACCCAGAAGCTCATCTGAAGGCTTGATTTTAAGCACACTACTTTGTAAATGGGATAATTACCTAGGATGAGGGAAAGAGAGAGCATGAGCTAAGGAAACCCACCCTTTACTTAATCCACCACATTTTCAATATACTTTTAACACTTCTGAGTGTCGTTATATAATTGTTAACCAATGAGCTACCCCCAATGGTTTACTCTTGCCTTTTATTCTAATCTATGAATACAATAATAGCTAAATGCAGGTGCTGCATTCATAATAATTCTTGTACAAGGCTAAAGGTAGTCACCTAAGAACAGCAAGGAACTCAGATAGCTAGGAGTCTGTTCACATAGCTGAAGTTGGAGCTATTGCTCTTAAATTATCAGAATTAGCACTATTTTAGAAAGGAAAAAAATCCACCAAACATTTTTTTTCTCATAACAAGATGATTGATTCAATGTATTTTAACAAGTTTGTAGACTTAAAAACAGAATGACGGACAATAATTTAAAAATGTATGTAAATATTACGCTTATAAGAAATGATTTTTAAATCTCATGAAATTCACCAAATATTTCCTCCATTGTGGCTTCGATTTCCATCAGGTCACAGAGAGGTGCTAATGATCCTGATCTCTGGCCAGAGGCAGAACTGCATGTGTGGGTTGGTAGCATGTGTTGCCATAGAAATGCTTTAGGAGTAGCAGAGCAGCTGGAGGTAGAGACATGTGGTCTGAGAACTGGTGGAGTGATATAAACAGTTCAGGCATGCACCACACTCTTAACCAGCTGACCACTGGAATGCTTGACTCACCTTTCTCAGAGGCTGGCTCCCTTTAGCTTTGTTCTGGTATCTTTATCAGCCTGCATAGTGGGATAGCAGATGTCCGGCTTGTGATAAGAGTGGGCGAGTTCCAGACAACAAACCATTTTAGTCAACCTTGAGACATCTATTGTAGCAATTAAATAAAGGGAGAAATGTGGACGTTTTTGTGGTTCATGACACGGTTTGTGGGAAAAAGGATGGGATGGGACAGGACAGGAGTAAGTCACTTTTGAACTTAGATACAACAGACCTTTTTTTTTTCTTTTTTTTTTGCTGTTGTTGTTACTATACTGTAGACTTGGGTTGTAACTCCAAATGGTAAGGAATTGGGCACTTAAAATAAAAATAAAAAATAGGTGCTTAGCTAGTGGTATCCTATAAACTGGGGCTGGGCACCAATTAGCAGTAGACAGAATGCGCGAAACACTTAATAAAAAGTGCTAAAAACCCAGAATAAAACAGGCGCTTAACAAAAAGCTGCACAATCAATCCATTATTCTTTACCGGGTTGGCATGACAACGCCTGTGCAATGCTAAATTTTCACTGGTAAATTTACTATTCAATTTTTCCAGTTATATAATAAATATATGCAATATTAATTTTTGCTGATGAACAAAAATATTAAGCACAACATTTTACCATTCTGTCCCCAAATTTCTTTCAGTCAACAAAGTAGATTGTAGCTTGTTGTTTTACTCGATTTAAAGTGAATTATATTTTATTTACTGTTGTAATTTTAATCAAATCTGTAATATCTTTCATTTGAAACAAAAAGAAAGATATAGACATGTCATAAAATAAAGAGGTAATGTTGAAAATGTGATCACGTTATGGAAGAGTGACAAACTTAATGCTTGTGGTATAGGGATGGCAGAAACCTCCAGTGAACCTACGTCACAAGGACCTGGGTTTGTGACTAAGAGAACGTCCCCAGGCTATGTGGGAAACTATATTTACGAGCCTCGAACTGGAAGCTGGAACCATCACAAGAAACAGAAGGCAACAAAGATGCCTAAACAACACCCAAACAGGAACCATCAAATTGTAGCACCTCTTGATATCCCCAGAGAAGAGGAGACTACACAAGGACAGTCTTCAGAGAGTGGATATGACACTAACACTGACCCACTGACGCCGAGAAGAATCAAGTGTAATGACGATGCTACCTCTTCCAGTAGCTCTAGTAGTGACAGCCTCCTGTCAACTGGCAAAGACAATATGGAGAATACAGAGAACATTAAAGCAACATCAAGTTCAGAACCAATGCAAGCAGCTGGTGGGGAGAATTCTCCTCTACACAAGGTGTTGAGGGACCTGAGTAGATGCGATGTCTCTCTTCAGAGACATAAAAATGCTTTTCAACAAGTAAGTACCTTTGAATAATAAGCATGTGTTTAATGGTATTTTTAAATAGCAAACATCCTAAAATATTACCAGCTGATTCTTTTTCATTCATACTTTTTTGCATAGAAAAAGTTTGAATAAAGTAATTGTTGTGGAGAAGCCTATGAAACTAAACTAACAGGCATTGACGATTGTCTTTCTTCCAGAACTGCAGTGATAGTGAAATGAGAATTAAAGAGATCTTCTCTATGCTCCACAAGCATCTGCAAACACGAGAACATGACCTGCTCCAAGAACTTGTTGCCATCAAGCAAACGGCTGGTAATGTCTGCCTATTAACCCGAGCCTATGGGTACATGACTTTGTAAATGTTGTAGGGTCTATTCTGGAGCGAAGGAAAGCCACACTTGATTGCTTGCAAGCAGTGAGTACCAATTGTTCTAAGCTTCATAAAGAAGAGGTAGAAGAAATAAGGACCCAGATAAAGGTGACCAATACAGTAGTTGTTTGTTTGCAAGTGGGACTAGAATTAATTGCTAGACTAAATAATGTCACGGTTTTTACCATTTCACAATGTCCTTTTTTTTTTTTTTTTACTAATTAGATGTATTCTTTCTCTTTCACAGGCTTTTTTTTTTTTTGGCTGTTACCTGGGATTGAACATAGGACCCCCACTTGCTTAACGCACAAGTGCTATGCCACTGAGCTACGACAACCAACAGGTCCCCGATGACAGCCAAACATGTTGAATTCTGTATTGTTTGAAAAAAAAATTGGCCTGTGAAATGGAGAGAATCTATCTAGTGAGCAGAGTTTTTATCTTTACACATAATCCTATTATTAAATTTTTGTCAGGATTAAGCAAGTTGTCAGGATTAAGCAAGATGTCAGGATTAAGCAAGATGTCAGGATTAAGCAAGATGTAGATCAGTTAACTTGAACAGATTTACATTGAAACTTGAATCAAAACACCTACTGAAATCAGTTGCTAATTATATGTGCACCTTTTCCTCTTAGAGTGATCATTAAATAAAATGTATAGCTTGTATAGTTGAAGTAGTTTTAATGACACTATGTAGTGTCAATATGGATTTTCATTGCCTCAGGGTAAGTTAGAACCAACTATCCAAATTTTGCAAGCAGTATGCAAAAAAAAATTCCAGTTCTTCCAAAATGTGGATGTTATCTTTTGCCAGATTTTTAATTCTGTTTCTAGCTCATGGCATTTTAAGTGTAATTATCATGTCTGATGTCTTTGACGTGCAGCAATTTGTGACTGACCGCAAAGTGGATGAAGAAATTGGTACTGTCAGGAGGTTTGAAGGAGACCTGGATGACATTCTTCCTCACATTATGGGGTTCGGAAAAGGTTACTTTACAAACACTTTGGACTGGCCACTTAATTCAAATCTTTCTTAATTTTGTGTTCATTTCAGTGAAAAATGTTCGACACCTCTATACAGAGTGGGAGGAGTTTCCGACTGAACTCATAGTCAGAAATAAAAATAAAGTCACCTTTTTGTCCTCGATAAGGTCTGACGAGAAGTCCAGTCATAACACTGACAAAAATGACAGCCCATCATCATCGGTACCAGCGGCAGCTCCAAATACTGATCCTATCACCAAACCATCTGAACAGAAACCAAATACCAAAGGGAAGAAAACGTCAGGGAAAAACTCGAGAGATATAATGTCATTACCGATTGGTCCATCTAGTTCTTCACGTTCCAATTCCACATCACAAGCCCATTCTACATCACATTCCCAGTCTGCATCTAATTCCCATTCCAAATCACGTTCCCATTCTACATCAAAATCCCATTCCACATCACGTTCTCATTCTGCATCGCAATACCCAAGATTCAATAAGAACCATCGTAGAGCTGTGGAAGAGAGGAATGTTCGAGAAGTTGAGAGGGAAAAGTACTCACCGAAGGAGTTGAAAGTGATTCAAGACAGAGTCAAGTCCTCATTAAAGTGTCAGGGAGTGTTTCTGTATGACCCAATCACTGGAGCAGGTAAAATAACAAATATACAATTTTATTAAGTATCAATTAATTATAGTTGTTTAATGTTTCAACTTATTCAGTCATCTCGGCTGAAATAATTATTATAATAACAAATTTTCTCGTCCTAACAGCCAATATATTAATTAAAATATATTGGCTGTTAGGACGAGAAAAATTTGCTATTAATGTTTCAACTTGTTGTTATTGTTGTTGTTGTTTTTTGTTTTGTTTTATTTATTTTTTGCTTTTTGTATCAGCTAGTCATTACATAGTAGCTTGGCCTTGCCTTATTCGTGTAATACATGCATTTGAAATAGCTACGCTAAAGCAACAAGTGCTCCTGTTAATTAACAAGTGCTCCTGTTAATTAACTTGTGTATATTGAATGCTTTGTTTGCATTACAATAGGCCCTCCTGTTGTAGTTCCTACCATCAGTAGCAGCAGCACAGAGAAGCAACCGGAGGAAGGTACCACGGGGAAAGTCAATGAGGAGAATGATGGCAAAAAGATAGTGGAAGAGGACATTGAGAGAGAATCGAGGAAGAAAAGGTCAATGAGAGAAGATATTGCATATCGCAAGAAGAAGACGCCTACTCAACTACGCAGGGAGAGAAAGAAGAGACAAAGGGAAAGAGAGAGAAGACATAGAGAACATGAGAAAGTTGGCAGTGAGGAATCAGATTCTCAGGCTGTCACACCGCCTCCTCAATCTGAAAAAGACGAAGTATCACGACCGTGTTCCAGAAATTGTGCGACTCCACTTCCCAGTGCGACAAAAACAGAAAGGTCACCTTTACCAAGTTCTTCAAGTTGCAATACCTCACCTCCTAGATTAGAAAAGAAAGGAGTGTTATCTCTGCCAGATTCTCCAAGACATGATGTTCAACCAGAAAAGAAGAAGAGCTTATCTTTGCCTAGCTCACCAAGCATTAAACTTCAACCTCTGTCGTTAGAAATGAAAGAAACCACTTCTTTGCCCAACTCTCCAGTTAAAACATCAACAGAGGAAGAGGACTCATCTTAATCAAACTGCAACACTCCTGCTTCTCTGGCTGTCTTAGCAGCCAAAGTTGCTATGAAATGATGACGTGAAGCATTTCTTTTACTATCTCCCTAATTAGGCAAATTTATTTTTATGAAGCAATATTTTCAAGAACTGAATCTTTATCTCTAGAATGCATACACTATCATGGACATTCTTATCAAGATGTACTAAGTTAAATAATACTATTGCATACGTGTGCTGGTTATCACTAATATTTTAATTAATATTATTATGATTACTAAAATTCTGAAATTGAAATAGAAGCATTTCTTATTGAGCCAAGGTTTGATGGGTGATGATCAAGCAGTGAGCATGGTATTCCATATTAACAATGTAGTAACCTATAAGTAACAGTATCTATATACCACCTTACATAGTTCACTGCTTACCATAGTTTGCAACAGCCATGAAGTATAACAATAGAGATGTGCCATTACAAGGTCTGACAGAAAAGAAATAAATTTATAAAAAAGGTGGCGAATTAGCTAGTTACAAATTATAACTAGCTAACTCGGAGTTGGTAGTTAATGAGCTAGAATCGAGTAGCTATTTCAGAGAAAGAAATGAAAATTATATACTTATGAAGAATGTCCTTCCACTCCAAATAATTCTTTGAACATGTACGCTAAATCGTGAGATTTGAGATAATCCAGAAACTGTCCCATATCCATACGACCATGACGAGGTCCGTGAACTTCAAACTCTAACTCTCTGAAGCCCTCGATCTTTCTGCGACTGGCAATATCTGAGGAGGAATCGTCTTCCCTCTTGCGGCAAGCTATGGATTTCCAGTTCCATCTCCGGAGGGCATTGTAGAATTCCCTGGTTGTCTGAACTGTACCTTCCACGCACACGACACCTGGCTTACCTATAGCAACAACCACACAATAAAAAAACCTGTTATGTGGACAATGGAGGGAAAAACAACAACATGGTTGTAGGGAATTCTTTGTGAAAGAATGCTCTACCTGGCAGACAGAAGCCAGACAACTGCAAGTCAGCTGCAATTGCGAGAATGTTTCTTCTCTTAGTTTTGCTGTAGATGTGATGCATGTACAGCCACATGCGACAGAAATGTGACTCCGCCCCTGATGGTATGCTGCGATCAGTCTCATTGGGATGCTTCAATACGGGAGGGAAGAAGCTGTGGGCGTGCTCGCGGATCCAATCCATCACTAACAGGAGGCAGGGTTCCCCGGGAATACGAGAGGTTACAACGTGTTCTTGCAAAGAGAAATTGAGCAGATCTTGTGAAGATCTCTTGAGGTCGTTGGCACTCACATACACTTCAGGAGGAGAATCCGGATAGCTGGGACATCAAGAGAGAAAAGAAAACAAGCAAGAAATAATTAATGCAATAGCAGCTATTAACAATTAACAAATTAGCTAGTCTGACAACAATAAAATAACTTTATTTGTTTATTTTATTTACAATACCTTCTCCCATCAACTTAATACCATTATGTATATTTTATTAATTTTGACCAAATAACTAACTCAATACAAAACTCAAAAACTAGTTATATTCACATTTAACTTGAGGTTTATTATTCTAAGCTTAGTGAAGTTTTAAACATCATCAGCTGATCAGAACAGAAGTCATCAAGAATACCTACACTGAGAAGTGCTGAGACTTGCATTGATAAGAATGCAATTATTAAAAGAGCATTTAATCATCTTTTTCCTGTTAATACAAATTTTGAGCATAGATTCTTTATTTTATGTACTAACTATATTCCAGTTTAGCCATTTCCATTAAATAACCTGTTGGTTAAGCAGTCTTAAAGACACTTCCAGGAAATAACCTGTTTGGTAGTCTTAGAGATATCTCCACATTGTGAGAGGCAGTTGGTGAGGCTTCTGGCGCTCTACTGTCCTGTTCTTCATCCTCTGCATCCGAGTCTTGGCTGGCTTCAGTCACAGATATTCCCAGTTTGCAAGATAAGGCTCCCGGGGGAGGGTCGGGGGAGCTCTTGTTGACAAATGCTTTAGCCTGCTCGTAGGAGAAAGTGTCATCTATTTCAAATTCTCCCGGTGAGGAAAACATAGCTTCTAGTACTTCAAACTCGTCTAGTTGTTCTTCTAGACGAGACATAATTAGCTATATAGAATCGCCAGTGGAATGAATCGTAAAGATGTAGTGATGCAGTGCTCAATAGCTATGTATCTGCTGAATATGTATCTGCTGAATATGTATCTGCTGAATAAATATCCCTTTACCACATGACGGCTATTCTCCTCATGCGTGTAGTTGAGTAAAAAAATTATCAAAAAAAAAAAATGCAGCTTCCCTAGCTCTTGCCACCCTAACGGCAGGGAAAGTAGTACTAAAGAAAAGACAATGTGGTACTGATACGGTAAGTCCAGAGACTTCCTGCTTCAGTGGCAGTGAAGCAAAGATAGGGAGTGGCATCTCAGTGTGGGCACAGGCTTTAAACTCTTTCTGATTCGTGTACCTTTATTATAATAAATTTATTTTCATTATTATTAGTTTCATTAGAACTTGCTCAGTATCACATAACATGTACATATGAAAAAAAATTCCTCAGCAACACATAATAAGATAAGTCTTAAAAATTAACTTTTATTATTATTATTATTATTGTTCATGATTTGGTAAAGCAATAATTAACAGCAACAAGTCAGTGCTGACTGTTCTGAAAGTAGTGGGAGTGTCAGTCATTGAAGCTCCGCCTCCATAAGTAGACGATCCATGAGAGTCTCAGTACGATTGGAACTCTGCAGAACAGAAAACAAACAAAACAATCAAATAAACAAAAATGACAACATTGCTCAGTATGCGTTGTACTACCAGACCACACCCACTTGGACCCCTTACCAGTGATGCAGCCTCCAGTATGTTGATCAGCTTCTTAATTCCTACATTACACCTGCAAACAAAATAAAACAAAACAAAAGTTAAAGAATTAATAGTTGAATAGCAAGCAGCCTGGAAAGAGTACAGCTAGATTATGAAAGGAAAAAAAACGAAAAAAGTTTTTTTTTTAATTTTGGAACTAAAATATAACTATTATTATTATCATCATCATTATTATAGTAAAGTCTCCCATTGTACCATTCTGTCATAATAATAAAAATATGTAAGTCATTAAAAAAAAAAATTGAATTCCTCATCTCACTCCCACTTCCTCTCAGTCTGCTAACTTACTTCTTCTTCTCCAGCTTGGACTTAATGACTGCCATTTCTGAGCTGGAGAACTTGAACATCTTTGACTCCTCTATGACGGTGATGATGTCCGCTCCTCTTCTGATGCAGGGCACCCTGACGAGGATGTTGAAGGCCTTGTCCAAGTTCAAGTCCGGCAGAACGTCCATTTTCATACTGGTGGTCCCCAAGATCAGGAGTCTGTGCACTTTCTTGCTAGACTGCGTCCACAAATAACAGATGGAATGAGCACCATATAATTATCACACATGCACACTGAAGACCACACCCTCTTGCTAGACTACATCCACTAACGGACATTCCTGTAGACTAGATGTCTCCATGACAGGCTAACACGGTATAGTCTATAAATTTCCCTAAACTAATATTAAAGGAAAAAAGTAATTTTGAGTCTGTTGTCCTTTTCTTTTTAGCTGTTACAACATGCAAAGATAGATCTACTAAAACTGGCAACTGTAACTAACACATGCTTTTAACATACACAGTTCCTACTACAAAAAATTAGAACGATATATGGGCAGAGACAATCAACCACGTTGCTCTTTCTCATAGGAACACAGGAGTACTGAACAAAAGAATACACTTTTTGTACTTGAATGGTAATAAGGCAGGCAAGGTCTTCTGCCTGAGTTCAGTAACACTCTTATACATGCACTGAACGATAAGAGAAGTGACTTCAAGACATGCACTGAAGGCTAACAGAAAGGACTTCAAGACCCGTTAAATAGAATGATGTGCCATGTCCCTAACAGACTGCCAGAATAAAACCCGCATGTGTGACTACCCCTTACCTCACTGATAGGGGGTATTTTCCTCAGAAGGACCAGGAGAGACTGCAGAACCAAGTTTGAGAACCTCGGACCAATCACCACGTAATCTGAAGGAAAAATTAATTAATATCTTTGTGGTAAAAACCTGTAGATACCAATAGAAAGTAGTGGGAGGGATAACAATCCCTTGTACCACCACAATACTTTCAAACTGTCCAATCAGACGGTTCAACTCAAGGCAAAATATTTCATACACACTAGGAAGTGAACTATCCAATCTAATTAAATATTCATGTGTTTCCTATAGCCTAGAGCCACGGTACAAGTTGGCTGCACCCTCAATTCAGCCGGTACAGGATATTTACACTATCCTCGGGCCTTTGGCCCTCAATTGTGTAAATCCTGCACCAACCTCCACATCGTGGTGTAATACAAGAATAAGTTCCAACATTCAGAAGAAGAACTTCTCATTAGTGGAATTAATTTAACCGAAAATAACACAATTAGATGATTCCACTATCTATAACATCAGTGACACTCACACTTCGTTCGTACCAATAGAACCTCGCTCCCAGGCTGTGTGGAATGAAGATATAATAAACTCACTAACCTCTGTCCATGCATTACTGCACTCCACCGCATGCAGCCGGTACAAGTATTCTTTAAATATAATAGTCCACCCACACATGTCACCCGTTATTCTTCCACACCTTACCCAATAGCCTTTCGATGTCGTCAATCACAATGCAGCTGATCTCCGACTTGTACGCGTCTTCAAACACCTTCTTGATGGCCCCGCACTTTGCACTCTCACTGAACCCCACCATGTCCTCTGGAGAGAGGACCTTAACGAAGGTGATGCCGGAGTTCTTGGCAATGTAAGCAGCCAATGCAGTCTTGCCTGTGTCTGGCGGTCCGTGCAGGAGCATGCTCATTAAAGGTGCACACTGGCTGTTCATCACCGTGGTGATAGCCTCAGTGCCTCGGTCTATGACGTCCTGGACTTGAGCACCCCACGGGATAATTCCTGATGAAGAATAACCACAACCAGTTAATCACCTGATGTGCCACGCCCACCAGCCATGTGTCAACACACGGCACATGATCAGTAGTACCACCACGTGGGAATTACGTGAGACTGGCCAGCAGAAATAATTACATACAATAAAGCTTATTTTTAAACTAATCAGCTCCTAGTCAGCCTGAAATAATGCGAGACAAAACGACAGACGTATCAGCACATCCTAGTGCATGAGTGTATGAGTGTATGAAGCTGCTTATGAAGGAAGTGTTGTATGCAGGGACACAACACACTAGAAGCATCTACACCATCTATTCCAACACAATGAGAGCACCACAGGTGTGAGAGGCACTCCCACTAGAACAGAACAGTGTTATTATTGTTGTGTCAGTGAGACAGGAATGTGTTTGTGTAATTACAGAAGAGTGAGGTGTCAAGAATGTTGTTCTATGTCATGCATCTTGTAGACACTGGGCATGTGCTAAGTTTGATATACTGTGGCCGAGCGCATGTCCAGTTTTCAGTTGTAAACTTACTTTAATCTGTTGAAGTGTTTCTTGGGTTAAGTAAATTCCTTGGCCTAAGACTAACAGGTTGTAACTCTGGTCACCAAGTAAGTTCAACAAGGATACCTAAGTTGACAACAGGCACTAGGAAACTCCCTACTCACCACTGAACTAACGGTGTATGCTTCACTGACTATAAGAGCTGCTTAATGAGGAGAGAGAACTAAGTCATCTCAAGCACATACCATTGTGAATGAAATGTTGTAATTGGTCTTCTGAAGTTCCGAACGCAGGCTTGAGATCGTAGTTGATGGCATGGTCAAAGTCTTCTTTGGTAACTTTAATCTTCCTAGCAGCTTCATTGGTCACCATGACCTTATCTCCCGCCTGTCAACAAACAAACAAACAAACAAACAAGTCAAATTGAGGGAGGGGAACCTCATAGCAAGTTACTTCAATGAGTCTTATAATTACTTACGTCACTTACCACCTCAATTTCTCACCTTGATGAGTTTGTTCATGGCCGTGCTAGTGGCGCTCCTTACCAGACCTTCTATCTCGGCTCCCGAGTAGTTCTTGGTAGCCTTGGCTAGCTCCTCCAGAGACACATCTTCCCCTAGCATGTTGGACTTCCTCAGCTGTACGGTGTGGATGCTGAGGATCTGGAGACGACCGTGTTCATTGGGAAGACCTAGGTAGGTAAGGGGACACCAGTGAAGTTATTGAATTATGAATAAATTAATTAACAGCAAGATTTAAATTATTAATGTAGACCTCGTTGACAGTAGAAAATGTAAGTGCATGTACCAGGTATGCAGTTTCCATGGAGACAATGCAAGTTTGATAAGTTCTTATAAAAAATAAGACTGCTGTGTATTAGGTGTTAAGAAATTCATGTACTTGACATGTGTTGGTAAATGTAACCAGAGAAAGTACTACCCCTTATTAATATCTGATGTGCCAACATCTGACATGTCCTGCACATGTCCATCACATGTTGTGACATGTCCTGCACATGTACATGTGTGCGTGTGTGACTCACTGATCTCCATCTGCACCTCCAGTCTGCCGGGTCTGAGCAAAGCCTCGTCAATCATGTCTTTCCTGTTAGTCATCCCGATCACTAGAATATTGTTCAACTGCTCCACGCCATCCATCTACACACAACAATACCTTCCAATAAGTTACATTCCAATTCCAATAAGTTACATTCCCATTACAATATGTCATTTTCCAATACTATAGTTGCATTCCCATTTCACCAGCTCACATTCCATTTTCCTAATAAATCACATTCTGATTCCACTGTTGTAAGTGGATCACATTCCCATTCCAATAAGTTGTATTCCCATTATGATAAGTCACCACTCCCGTTTCCAGCAACCCACGTTCTATTTTCTAACAAATCACATTCTCATCACAAAAATAACATTCTCCATCTCAAATCACATTCCCATTACAGTAGGTCCCATTCCCATAACTGTTGTGATCGGGTCTCTTAACACAGCCAAGTTTAGTTAGGTCTATTAGACTTAGTTTGTTTAATTAGGTAAACAGGTATGCAGTGGGTGTGGCTAATTAACACTCCGTGTAGCTGACAGACGGGCATGTTCTCACCTTGGACAGCAGCTGGTTGACCACAGTGTCATGGACTCCAGTGCTCCCCGACAGAGACCCTCTACTCCGACAAATGGCATCTATCTCATCAAAGATGATGATGTGCAGGGCACTGGCAGACTGCATCTTCTTCTGCTCCACCTCCGCCTCCGCAAACAGATTCCTGGAGAATAGAGCATGGCACAGTGTGGTGGACTATTGACTTCTCCATAGTGACATCCCTTACCTGATGTTGGCCTCAGATTCACCGACATATTTGTTAAGAATTTCTATCAACACAAAATTAAAAGAACACAAAATTAAAAGAAAACCAATTAAATATGGCTGACACAACATGTCTACAGTATAAGTATTAAAGTCAAGAGATTGTGTTGTAGTGAATAAAATTAACCTGTAAGGGGAGGAGGGGTGTGATAGGGGGAAGGTGGGTGGAGAGGGAATAGACAGTACAGTAGAGGGGGGGAGGGAGGGGGTGTTCTGAGAGCACTTACTCTGCTTTATTCTTACTACCAAATGCTGTTAAACCACACCCACCTGGCCCGTTGACAATCTTGGGTTCCCTGGCGTGAAGCATCTGCCCTATCTTCCTGGCCATCAAAGTCTTGCCAGTTCCTAACACACAAACTCCAGTTAAAGGGTCAGTCCTCCTTCACCACATACGGCAGAACCATCAAACAGCACACACATACATACCTGGTGGTCCGTACAGCAAGATCCCGCGGACGTGCTTCATCCCCAAGTTCTCCACAACGTCGGGAGGGAACACACGAGAGGCAAAGGCTCGTCTGAAGATGTCGGAGAACTCCTTATCGAGTCCTCCAATCCCCATCTTGTTGAAGTCCCAGTCCGGGCTGATGAGGGTCTGGTGGGCGGAGTCTCCTACATGCTTGCCAATCAGTCGGATTACGGCACCCTACATATAAACACACACACACACACACACACCAAGCACATTCATGCAATTATTGTACGTAAATATCAGTTGTTTGTTGGCGAGCGAGCGAAGCGAGCGAGACACTATCAGGGGTAACTCAATCTATATTTATTTATTTATCTGTTTATGGGGTACGTGAGACCTCTGTTTTTGCCCGCGCTTCTAATTACGTAAGTTAGGTAAAGCGTTCACAGTTCCAGTATTTTTCAATTAACGAGCGCGGAGAATCCTTTGTTTCAACCAAAACGTTTACAGCTACTCTCTTCTTGAAACAATTGTGAAGTCTTTGTCAAGCTGCGCTTCTTTGTCACTGCTTTCGAAGTTTATTCAGGTAATTCTGTTAGTTTAGTCTGGGATCAGAGACTTTAGATTCTCTGATGCTAACTGAGAATGGAAAGGGTTACACTGTGCACTACAGTTAGATGTAATTTCTGTCCTATTTTCTGTAAAAAGAGTCTGCTCGCTCGCCATGCATTTGCGCTATTCGAGCGCACCACTAGTTTATTGTAGTTGTTTATTTAAAGTACATGCAAAATAAACTAGTGAATCCATAGCTTCTGTCTCCAAAATCCGCCACCACTAGTGTGGCCGATAGTTAACAAAAACTAACACTATTAATGCATAACTAGTTGGTTAGGTTAAGAACAGAGTGTAGAGCAAATTTCTTTAATGTAAATTCAAAATATCTCAGCTTCGTGGGTCTTCCAGTGCAACTGACAAATTACAGTAAAGACACAAAACCAAACCAAACTGAGATGACTAGGAGAGGTGGGGCACCTGACTAGAGTCAGGTGACTAGGAGAGGTGGGGCACCTGACTAGAGTCAGGTGACTAGGAGAGGTGACTAGGAGATGTGGGGCACCTGACTAGAGTCAGGTGACTAGGAGAGGTGGGGCACCTGACTAGAGTCAGGTGACTAGGAGAGGTGGGGCACCTGACTAGAGTCAGGTGACTAGGAGAGGTGACTAGGAGATGTGGGGCACCTGACTAGAGTCAGGTGACTAGGAGAGGTGGGGCACCTGACTAGAGTCAGGTGACTAGGAGAGGTGGGGCACCTGACTAGAGTCAGGTGACTAGGAGAGGTGGGGCACCTGACTAGAGTCAGGTGACTAGGAGAGGTGGGGCACCTGACTAGAGTCAGGTGACTAGGAGAGGTGGGACACCTGACAAGAGTCAGGTGACTAGGAGAGGTGGGGCACCTGACTAGAGTCAGGTGACTAGGAGAGGTGGGGCACCTGACTAGAGTCAGGTAGGTGTTAAACAAGCTAATTTTAAAGAAACAGAAAGAGCCTGTACTAGATGCACAGGGGAGGAACAGGGAAAGACAGAGAAGAAAGAGAGTCACAAAACGTAAGAATAGGAGTAGTGAGCACAACAAAAGTAAGTCACAGGTGAGGGTCCTCTCTGACCTCTGTGGGCTCTCACCTGTGCCTTAGTTTTGTGCTAACTACTCCTATTCTTACATTCTGTGACTCTCTTTCTCCTCTGTCTTTCCCTATCCCTTCCCTGTGCATCTAGTATAGGTTCTTCTGTTATTATAAGTCACTCTCATCATAACCTGTGTGGGCGTGGGTTCACCCAGTCAGACTTGCACAATGAACTTGTTAACTTACTCACCTGACACTAATCAGGTGCCCCACCTCTCTTAGTCATGTCAGTTTGGTTTTGTCTCCATACAATTTAAGTCAGTGTATCTAGTGCAACTTTTAAGATGCACTATATAAAAAAGAAGGCCCACAAAGCTGAGATATTTTGCATTTGCATCTGTGTGATCCCTCGGAACACTCTGTTCTTAACCTAACCAAGTGAATCCATAGCTCCTATGTCTCCACACTACGCCACCGACTAATGCAGCCGATAGTTAACTCTGTGTTACACACACTAACACTATTGATGCTTAAACAATCCCACTTACAGCTTTCTTCTCAAATATCATCTTGGTGTTTGGGTAGATAATACCATAATCCATTTCACCTTTACCAGATTCTTCAGTAACTAGCTCCTCTGTATCACACACATACACACCATCACATGAGCTGGTTGTGTGTACACGTGTGCATATGCTAATATTGCTGACCTTGCATCTTCAAGACTTTAGCTTTGAGATAAACGGGTTTGTACTTCCCTATAAGAAACTACACACACACACACACACACACACACACACACACACACACACACACACATTGTCATTTCATGCAACCATCGTGATGGTGATATTTTAAAGGGCATGGCTGCACCGCACTGTAATTCTAATGAAATGAATCATTAACTATACGCTATGTATACTCAAGTTCGTATCACGTTGATCACCACCTCAACATCAATCTCCTTCCTCCTCTAAACCCCATTACCTCCTGGTTCTTGCAGAAGACATTGTCTCTGAACTCTTCCTGGAAGAAGGCAGCCAATTCTTCAGTAGCAACAGGCGACTGTGGCTTCCTGATTGGAAGAGAGGGAAGTACCAAATACATAATAATAATGACAATAATAATAATAATAATAATAATAATAATAATGGTGGATGTTATGAAGATTCTTGTATAGTAAATTCGTTTAGTAACGATTTAGAAAAAAAAAATTGGCTTCATAGAGCATTCTGAAGTTGGTCATGGACTCAACCAAAAGAGCTGAAATGTATGAAGTGTTTATTACTGGTGGGATTATAGGTTAATTTGTGTTGCCCCATGTAGTTTTCACATACTTGGGTTTCTCATAGTAGTCAAGTTCCACAGTAATGGTACCAATCAGACGCTGAGGAGTACGAGGAATGGGGAGTGGCACGAGGTCCACATAATACTTCTCTTCACTAGCATTACCAGTCAGCCATCTCCTCTACACGCAACAATACACACACACATACAAACAATATGTAAGTGATGGACTTTTCACAATTAGACCTAAGAATACCGATTATTATAGCTGAGAATAATCGACTCAACAACGATATAGTAACACCCTTAAAATTCGATAATACATACTTCAACCTGTCCTTGCTGCTTGATTAAATAACAACCCCTTACCTATAGTGCCAGCAGCCACGATACAACAGTAACTGACTGCTATGTATGTCCCTTACAATTATTGAATAGACGTGCTCGAAGTGAACAATAATGGAGAGGTTAGGCACAGGAAAACGCACTGTGAAGTCAACCCAACCTAGCTAAGTGCTCAACTACAGTCACCCACTAAACAAAAAGGAATTATGTTTAAGCACTATAATTAAAGATATGTAAGTAGTAGCAATAGGAACAGCAACTGAACTGAGGGCCCTAACCTGACCCTTTTATAGGCCAGGCTATGGGCCCCAGCTGTGAATAAGTGTTTAGTCTGATAGTCAATGAGTGTGAAGTGATATAATAAAGGGGTGACGAAAACAGAGGGAAGGGCAGACAAATAAGAACAGTCATAACCAGACCGTCATCATTCAGGGTGTGGCCTGAACAATTACAGTACCGTACCTTGAGATCACCCACCTCTTGAAACATTTTCTATTGCTTTAGCTCAACATGCATGCTGGACGTAAAACTACTCAAACTAGGTAACTCATTGTACAAATGAAAACTTGAAGATGGTGATCAGCTCCTATAGTAAGAATTGATGGACCAGTAACTTTTCCACCCTCTGTACAGTTCTAAGCGTACCAGCCCTTTAGTTCTTACCTGAAGTATATGTAAGCCAATCTCGCCATCATTGAGTTTAGTGGAATCCTTCAGGCCTAGGATAATTGGGTCTTTATCATCTCTGGCTGCGCCTTTGACGCTGACGACTTTGACGTACTGTTCCCCACCAGGCAGAGACCTTACAGCTGCTCGGTTTTTCAAGCTTAAGTCCTCGCTCGGATTTTTTTTCACCACACAGCGCGTCCTCATACTCCAGCCTTTTCTGCACTTCTTCTGAGAATTCCGAGTATTTACCTAGACAATTTATTATTTCTGACGGAGCAGATAGGTAAAGGGGTTTGGTATAACATATGACGTAATCAAGGAGATTGCCACGTACGTAGACAGTGACACGGTCAAAAAAATGTAACCGAAACTTTCGAGCGATGCGGGGAGGAAATTCGCGTTGTAAGCTCCCCGCGGAGTCTGCGAGCACATCTGGTAAAAGATCGCCAAAATAGAAAGGCAAAAAAGAAGGTATTTAATTGCTATGGATACATCTGAAGAAGCCAAGTTGCATTCCCGTTTGGAGCAGCAGTCTAATTTAATATGCATGCTCAAGCAGCGTCTGGACAACACCTTGAGGTACTGTGGGGTTGGGAACTGTAGGTTCCCTACAGGTGGAATAAGTTTGTTCTTATTCACTGAAATAGACTAATGATATGAAGTGAGAGGAATTTCTCCTTACAGGAGGAGGATGGTTTAGGAGGACGTATGGTTTCTGCAAAATTTATCACCTTCAAGACCCTGGAAAATTTTTAATACTTGAAACTCCAAAAAATATTTTTATATCAATTAGTAATTGGGCCTTTCATCTGCCGTCCTTTATAAATTGATGTTATCAATGTCCTCTACACAACTAGATCAAATCATTAAAAATATTTAACTCTGCCTTTTGTCCTCTTGCTTTCCTAACTCATTAACAAATTTCTACTGTAAGTAAAGAACTGAATTGGGAGTTTCCAGATTTCTGAAGTATACTGGTTATCTTCAAGTACTAGAGCTTTCACAGTGTCATTTCATACTAACTCCCAGCTGCCCCTATCATCAATAACACGAGCTATGCATTGTTTGGTTCATGTGTTAGTTTTTGTTGTTTACAGGAACTTAGCATGTATAATAGTCCTCGCTGACCTTTGATATTATCTGCTTAATTATAGCAATTCTCTGTTTTAGCTTGACCTTTTGATTGCAGTCGAGTTATATCCAGAATAGAGTGACACGGTTACACACTCTCTTGCAGTATTCACTCATATCCTGTATTAGTTTCAGTAGAATGGATCGGGGAAGACATTAAATGAAAGATGGTGGTCATGTGACTGAATTTGGCTTTACCATAACAGGTTTAGTCGTGGGTCTTACTGTGCAAGATGGCACGACCTCACTAGCTTAAGTTGAGTGGGCACTCATGTTCCTGTATGGCCCTGTGGAGATCATTATCATTTTGTTTGTTAACTTTATTGTTTAGTGATTTGGAGAATAGCAAGAGAGCACATTCTACCAGCCAAGGTCAGTTAGAACAAGTTCAGATGTCATTGGCCGTAGAGATAAAGCAGAGGCACCAGTTGGAGGAGAGGTTTCGCATCCTAGCAGCCAACCATGAAGGAATGATCAAGATTAAGGATGAGTACAAATCTGAAGTGAAGAGACTTCAAGATAGCACGGGAAGTGCCACAAAGATGAAGTCAGAGCTGGAAAGGAAGTGGGCGGAGTCAGATAAGCAGTGGGCGGAGTCATTGCAAGCACAGAAGTGCAGGGAAGAATCTATTGAGCTGGAGTTAAGAAGGATTGTGGAAGAAAGAGATACTGTGATCAGAGGAAGAGGTGAACTTGCAGCAGTAGTGGAAAAGGAAAGAAGAGAAGTGCAGGATTGGAGGAAGAAGCATCAAATAGCTCAGTCAGAAATAACATCCTTGAAAAAAGGTGAGTTTTGATCTTGGTATGTATTCCAGAAGGAAAAGTTATCAAAAACAAAAGCAAAAACAACAAACAAACAAACAAACAAACAAACAGGTATTAGTGGGGGAGGGGAGGGGATGCATGGAATATATTAAGCAACTCATAGTTGAATTCAAAACACTGTTATGTAGAAGTTACATGTACTGTGAAAAAATGTAATCAAGAAATAGGGCAGTCCACCAGCATAGTAGTTTGAAGAGTAGAAGTTTGAATAGTAGAAGTTTGAATGAGTGCAGAATACATACAGTGAATGGCTACAACACAAAATTAGTCTACATGAGTATCATGAAAAATTTATAGGGGAAAGTTTTGGATGAAATAAATGATGATGAATTACTGATTCAAAACTCTCATGCTATAATGTGAAAGTAAAATAATACTAACATATTGCATCATTCTTGCTAGAGTGATGAGATTTCTGGATCCAGTGGTGTTATTATAGTCTTTAATCTTGTAGACTACACTGCAGTGAGCTCTCAGAGTACTGAGAAGGGCAGAGCTCTGGAGAGTCTCAGAAGTCAGTTGCATCAGCTCAGGCTGGAGTTGCAAGAGGAGAAAAGACATGTCAAAGTAAATAATATTCATCAACGTTATTATTGTGCCCCCGAGTTCTGACACTGGAAGTATCCAATGTGAATCCCCGAGTTATTGGAGGACCTGAGTGTTATGTAACTAGAATGTATAGCTTCAATCCACTGCTGGTTATATTGTCTTCACACACACACACACATACTCATGGCCCTTAGAAATATCAAGTTTGAAATAGATAGTAGACCCACAAGCTCTAGAGCTAAATGGCCACAAATGCTTGAGTCAAGTGACCACTTGAGATAAAACAAGTGAACATAGTGAGCACATCTAATAGCAGAAGGTCTGACCAATTAGCTGCCAGCACACACACACATACACACACACACAGCACATAACAGGAAGTAATGAAAATAAATAACGTGTGTTCACAGTGTTCAGACCTGAACATGTATAGGTTTATAATTTCATACAATTCTGAACTATGGAATTACCTCATGTCACTACAATAAACTCTCCATTAGCGGACACTCCCAATAGCGGACATAAGCCTAATACTGGACAGGGTTCTGTGTATCGACTGGAAGTTCAATTAGAGTAAAGTATTTTCAGCACCTGAGTAACGGTCACCTCTATCTTCCGGACAACAGACAAGAGTGGCTAGCTGAAGACTCAGAATCAATATAAAAGCTTCCTGAATAGCGGCAGTTTAGCCACACCCCCTAATTAAGCCAAGGGGGAAGCAGGTCAGTTGATTCTTCTGAGGTAAATTCCATGATTCTACTATGTCACACTAAGCCAGGACAATAGACTATGACTAGCTATGGCTCATTGTTGGTTAGCATAATCTGAAAGTCCACTAGTGATAACTATTTCATTGTCTCAAAGTGTCTGATATTTGGAGAGTTTATTGTATAGGTGGAGTTTATGCTGCCTCTTCATTAAATACTTTTGCCATTGAATTATTATGGCACAAATCAAGATTCATAAACTAAAGTTTATAACTCCCTTTTTGTTTCCACTGTGATGTCTTGTTGTTGTTTACTTCACCGTGTGTGTGTGTGTGTGTGTGAGTGTATGTCTGCCAAGTTTTAGGAAGGCATGACTTAAATAATGGAGACACTTGACTATATTTAATAAATAAATAATAATAACAGCAACAACAATAATAATAATAATATTCAAATTTAATTAATTCGGTGGCAACCCTATAAGGATTCTCTCACATAGCAATGTTTGAGTACCACTAGTAATGCATTCAACTATTTCAACCGAATAGTTGCACATTTTCTTAGTAGTACTTGTTGGTCTGTGGAAATAAAATATCTGTGGGGGAGGGGGGGGGGGGGGGGGGGGGGGGGGGGTCAGAACTAAATATACTACAACCTAGCAAAATGGCTGTGTGTGTGTGTGTGTGTGTGTGTGTGGCACCCAAAGAGTGTCACAGCACCATTAAGTTTAGTGCTGCACCAGCTGGCCCACCGTCACTGTAGTGCCACTTTATTTGCAGATAGCTGAAGAGAGAGTGGAGATGTTAGAGACAGAAACAAGACAACGGGAACAAGCATATACAGAAAGGTTAGTCTCACTAATAGGTAATGGTCATCTCAAGTAGGTAATGGTCATCTATAGTAGGTAATGGTCATCTCAAGTAGGTAATGGTCATCTCAAGTAGGTAATGGTCATCTCAAGTAGGTCATCTCAAGTACATAGGTAATGGTCATCTCAAGTAGGTAAAGGTTTTTTCTATGGCATATATTTTTTGTTTTTTACATTTGCTCTTTTTATTTACTTTTTGCTAGAGAGGTTGAGTTGAGCAAGGATGCTGCCATCGTAGCCTTGAAGAAGAAACTAGAAGAATGGAAGAAGTTACATGAATCTCTAGCAAAGGTATTATTGAATAGAATGTATTAATTAAAAAACATAACTCATAGGACATATTTAGTGAGTGATAGCCAAGCTTTCCGAGCGACCACTTGGATTTGTGGGTGTGGTCCTTAGCGATTGAGTGGCATTTATTTAATTTGGCGCCTTATTATGTTGTTGGTGTTAAAATTACATGCAGGTTGAAAGCTTTAATTGGGCATGCTTGCAAGCACTTGCTTCTCCTGTCCTAATTGTCACCTTGTGACTTACCAAACTTCTGAACTTACCTACAATTGTATGCCACACTCTGTAGGATCATGAGTCCTTCACACCAAAGAGAATTGCAGGTCAAAAAATTAACATCTCTTAGATCTGCATCCTATAAAATGTCACTCTATCCCCCACAAGAGTGTACAACAGCAACAGACCTGAGCTTTTTTTTACTTTTTGTTGTTTAAAAACTTCTTGTTAGCTGAATGCAATTGAACTTGATGCCTTCTCTGTTCGTTTTCCTAAATGATGTAATTTAAGTGTTACAATTATCAAGTTCTGACCCTTCATAAAAATTAGATTGAAACTTTCTCACCTAAAGGGGTCTGGAAAATGGCAAAGGAAAAAATGTGAAAAAATCTTAGTTGTCGCCGGGGAATTGAACCCAGGGCCACTGGCTTTAGCCACCAGTGCTCTGACCACTGAGCTACGACAACCCTCAACTACCAAAGACCTTCGCATTTTACCCTTACACTGTTGAGTGTACTGCTTGCTGCAGTCGTGTACTCAACAGACCACCAATTATGTGCTGTCAGGTGTTTCCGGTCGACACCAAAAAGGTGTTCTGATGGCACAAATTGGTGGTCTGTTGAGTACGAGACTGCAGCAAGCGGTACTACTCAACAGTGTAAGGGTAAAATATGACGGTCTTGGAAGTCGTCGGTTGTCGTAGCTCAGTGGTTAGACCTAAAGAGCCAGTGGTCCTGGGTTTGATTCCCCGGCAACAACTAAGATTTTTTCACATTTTTTTCCTTTGCTATTTTGTGACCCCTTTAGGTGAGAAAGTTTCAATCTAATTTAATTGTTACCCTTGACCCTAAAAACTCTATTGTATCTGGTTCCCAATCCAGTAGTGGAGTATACTATTAAAAACTCTATTGTATCTGGTTCCCAATCCAGTAGTGGAGTATAGTCTATGTGTAATCATTGTTGATATTTAGGAATATGTGGCTTTCAAGAGTCACAGTGCTGAACTCCTGGCTGCAGAAAAGAAACTAAACGAACAATTACGTCATCTTTTAGACTAGAATTATTTCTTATAATTGTGTTTAATCAGCTCAATAACTAGCAACACTAATCACTTATAAAGATCACCTTTCACAGCAAGTAGTGGGAAATATATATGTAGAGAGAATCAATCTATTATGATTAGTCAAGGATAGAGTGTATACAATGATTATCCACAATATATTTCTTTCTCAGCCTTCTAATAGTCATTTCTCTCATTCTAAGGCTTTTTTTTTAACTTCAGGGTAGAACTTTTCACATAGCTGCAAAGGATATAGATTCAGATATATTTAAGTTAGTTTTTCCCTAATATAGTGTATATCTACCTAGGGTTGGGCGATATTGGGTTATTCCCATCACGGTACGATATTATAAAATTAATTGCGGTATGAGTAACTAACAACTATTTTTTTAATTTAAATTAAAGTGTATAAATAAGAGAATTGTCATTGTCAAAATAATGATAGAAAAAGGTTTTTTTCAGCAAGTATTTTAGTTAAGTTGTTATTCAAGAAAACAAGCATGTTGACTTTTTCAGGGTTGAGGTTTCCTCTTAAGGAATTCACAATATGGCCACTTGAACTGAAAAGCCGCTCAGAAGGACAAATCAGAAGCCTGACTTCACTGTGAACCTTGGGGTGTTTGTTCTTTAGGTGCGATAGCAAGTTCGAAGTGTTCCCAGTAGCCGCCCTAACTTGCACGCCGCAAATTCGACAAACAGGATTGTCCTGTTGGCTGCCTCCGCCACTATCATCCGCGATTAAACCGAAATACTTCCATACAGCCGATTTTGTACCGCATTTCTCGGTAAGTTGCTGTCCAGATGCCATCACTAAAAACGGTAAAATACAGCTGGAACTCTATGCCGCGATACCGCCCAACCCTATATCTACCTGGTAAAAGTTTAGGGCTTAGGTAGTGGACTTACGGATACTGTAGATGCTATTGGTTGTCCTGCTACTGTGGAATGTAAAAGCATGGCACATGTAATTAACCTCATGTAATATCATGGCTGCTACTGGTTAACTTGCAAATGCTACATGTAATTAAACTCATTAATATTTGATTATATACAAAGTAGATGTATATGAAGACTTCCATAAAGAGCATTAATCTCATAGCCAGTAAAATGATAGTGTTTGATAGAACATGTCGGATTGGTACAGGGTTAAAATAAGTTTGGAACAGCTGGTGAAACACATACCTGAATGAATGAATGAATGAACATCTGTAAACCACATCACATTCATTTCAACACAATTTAGTTGAAATTTGAAATGAATGTCACCTAGTTTAAACCTGTCGTGACATGCCCATCTTGCCTTTCTTCTTTACACTCACTGTCAGCCTCTTTTCCTTCAGGCAAAGGTCTTTCAGTGGATCCCATTCCATTGCAAAGGGCATGTCCCGCAGGAGGTAGTAGGGGGTGTGGCTGGCATGGTTTGACCATGGTGATGTTGCCCAGGGTACGTTTAAAGTTCAAAGGTGGCAGTTGCGGACAGTCTGGGCTGCTGAGTGTGGTATCGGTGTCTGACGATGTCCCGTAACTGTTGGGTGTCTCAGGAATGGCATCAGAATCATCCGAACTGTCATATAGGCTTGTCTTCTTAGGGGGCAAACAGCTGCTTAGAATGGGTGATTCTGTGCGGTCGAGGGTAATTTTGGGAAGTGCTTGAACTAGAGGTTTACAATTATTGCTGGATCAAATATAAGCATCAAGTATTAAAACATTGTTAAATCCCAGAAGGCGTGCCTACCTAAGCTTAACAGCTTCCTCTAGTCCAGCTTCCTTGGGAACTTTCTTTTCACTGCTTTCAAATTCCTTTGGTCGAGCCGGCTGATGCTTTAGTAGTTTGGCCTGTACAACCAAGGGTTTGTATGTCTCTGTGTCACCTGCCCTAGCTTGATCCTCGTCAACCTTCCTCGCTTGCTCCTCTACAAAAATAACAATTGTTAAGCTCATGTCTGAGAATTAGAGAATGATTCAAAATGTCTCTTTCGTAAGTAAAGTTGGCCACGCCCCCTTCACACTAACTTAAAACTCGCTTGCTCTGTTGCAACATACATACAGCAAGTTTCTAAGCTCATCACTGCGTAATAACTAGGAGCCCACTCACCTTTGAGGGCCAGTTCTCTCCATTGGGCGATGTTCTCTTGAAGACAAGTGTCCCACACGCGAGCACAAGGTCCCTTCTCTTTGATCAATTTCTGTTCCACTGCAGTCTTCATTACAAGATCTATCATATCGCCCCCGACAGCAAACATTGGGGCCACGATCACATCAGCAAACGCTGCAAACACACAATCATAGAAACTGACATTAATTGATAAATTGTAACTGTTCATGTTCGAAAAATGAATTGGTATTCTGCCACTTAACCTTTAGACTGGAATCACCCACAATATCTAATTTTTATAAGGAAATTATTATTGTTTAAAAAAATTAAAGTGTAATTGATGTTATAGACCAATGATCGGATAATGAGCTCACAAACATTGTATTTTCAGAGAATTGTATAAAACAAGTTTCTATTGAGCTACATTTGAAGACTTCTTACTGGCCCAAAAGGTATAAATCACTAATAGCCAAGTGTTCCTCAAATTAATCACCACAGAATAATTCTATTTGATCACCGGCAAGCTATGTGCTGCTCATAAATTAAATGATAGCAATTTACAATCCAATATCCATAACCAATATAATCTTACTAATTTGAGAATTTGGTATGTTCTGGTTGTTACGGTCACACAATGGAGAAATAGGGATCCCCAGTTCTCGCTCCACGTCTCCCTGGATGTGGAACTCCTCACAGATCCTGTAACTCCACTTGCTGTGGACCAGCCAAGGTTTGCCGGGATGGGAGATGTCCACCATGTGTAGCAGACACTGGAATACCGTGTGACGCTCCTTCTCAAACAACTGAACTCCTCTAAACACAAACACAAACTTTAACAGCTGACTCAGTGAAGACTGGACATCCATTCTGGACTAAATGATGTGTACTGTAGAACATCATCTGCTAGAACCCGGAGGCATTCTGAACCTCATGACAACTCTACATACTTACTCCTTCAACGAGATAACAATTACTCCTCAAGCTTTAGAATGACAAGTCAAGCAGCTGACATGTGAGACTACCGTGTGAGATTACACACTCTAGAGAACTGAACAAAGCAGTTAATAAAAAATAAATAAATAAAATATAAAATAAAAAGATATGGTATTTTGAAGTTTTTGGAAGCCGTTTCTTTACTTGTATTTCTAGATCACAATTTATCAATGATTCAGTTTGCTGCCCATATCGTAGGTCAATTATTCCATCCAATTCACACAATAACTGCCAGAACTATTACTTATCTGATGACCACATAAATTGAACACACCACAAATCACATGTGTTATGACCTGTGACATGACATGTGACATGAGATATTACATGTGACGTGACCTTACATACATTGTGCATGTTAAGTCACACTAACACTTCCATCTCATTAAACGATGGCTTGTACTAAGCTGTCCCTTACCCATCCGGAGCAGCCAATATGGAGGACACAGTCTTGACCATGTTGAAGTGGTGAGCCATGTCTGTGGCTAGCACCATGTCTATGACCAGTGCTCTGAAGTTCTTGTAGTTCTCTTTAGTGATGCTTGACAAGAAGTTAGTAGCACCCTGGAAACATAGACCAACAGACAGTGGTAATAGGTGATAAATCAATATATATAGTGTCCCACAACTAGAAATAACTCAGTGTTACTTGGTGATAAACTGATAACAAAGTGTTACTAGGTGACTACTCATCTATTTCTAGCTTATTTTGTGAGTGCCACAACATACAATCCATTCATTATTTATAAATATATACAAACACAGAAATAACATGGAAATAGATAATACAAATAGTGTAACATACATACATTTTGAAGGATGAGGTCGAAGGCAATTTTCAAATGGTGGTTTTCCAGTACAGATTTATCATGGTACATGTATGCCCATTCACTTCTGCATAACACAGTGTAACACAGTGTAACATTGCATCAACTCGATTCTGTTAGACACAACTGATACAGCTCACGGTGTCAAGACCGCACTGGTTTAAGAGACGTACCGTCGCCCGACAAGAAACTGGTTGCTCCTACCCGGATGATCCACATCATGAATGAGTGCTCCAAATATAGACGCCAATATCTCAACATCTGTCATGACATCCTGAACAGAAATAAGAGAGATGATGATGACTATGATAATGACTAGAGACTGTGGATGACTGATATACTACATCAAATGTATCTTTTAGTGAAAGAGAATGTGTTTAATCCACACATTATATTGAAGCAATATGAAGGTACCCCTGTACCTCTCCACGACTAATTAAATCAACAATACTGCACATAATAAACTAAAGATGTATCATCTACCATTGTGACCCTGTGGCAGCTGGAATGGGAGATATACTCAATACCCTATCACCCGATACATATCTATATTGCATCCGCCATAACAACCTCCTCTCTGTTCTAGTTTTCAGTTCTATCTATGCTCTGTTATACTTACACCTAGACATGCTAAAACTCCTCCCCTAGGCCACACCCATCCACTTACAACCATGCCGGTGTTCATGATGAAGCAGTTTAGAGTTTGAGCCACATCTGCCCCGTGAATAGAGTTATGGTAGGGGTTCTTATGGCCGTCATAATATTGTTCCACTTTGCTCATGTAGAGGTCAAACTTAGCTTGTGGGATCTATCACATTACACAAGAAAGATTATCATAACAGGGGTGGGGGATAAGGAGGGGGAGGGGGAGGGGAAACAGACTAGAGTATATTTGTGTGTTTGTGCAGGGTGTAAGATTATCCCTTAGTATTTATAATACAGGTACAATTATATTTGGCGTGAAACCTTACTAGTGTAGTAGGAACCTATTCCTGTATTGATAAATCAAATTACAATCATCAGAACAGATAACAAACTGCCGATCTGAAAGAGACAACTCTAATCTTCAAACATTACTACAGCAGAACTTGCAGCTGATATCGATTAGTTTAAACTTTACTTAACAATTCCACTCCTCGTTGAAGTCATCCTCGGCATACATTGGCCGTTAATATGGAGAGTACTACTATGATTACTATTTTCACTAATATTGCTATCATTAAATTGTCTTACCTGAAACTTTGTGAATAAGTTGTGCTGTTTAAAAAGATGAAAGGCAATGAATCTGAAAGGCGACCGCCCGCAGATGTTGCTGAACTTAAAGATGTCGAAATTCCAGGAGTTGATCAAGTCCTACAGAGACAATGGGACACAGCAAACAACAACACAAACAGGATGTGTGAGAGATGGTATGGAAAATAAACTAGTAGACCCTCTCATATCCGAACCTATATGGGACCAGCCCTAGTTCGGATAAGTGAATTTTCTGGATATGTGAAGCCACTTAAAAAAATTGGTTTAAATGATTTTTTAATGATTAAAGTAAATGACAGGGCAGCCCAAGGTAGAGTTAGATCTGGAGATTACAGCTGGCAGCTACAACGCTAGAGTAAACTTGCCGGTGTGCTTCAATTGAATTTAAATTGAATTTGAATTTTGTGCCGGATAAAGCGGGGAGCCGGTTATGTGAGGCCCGGATATGCGAGGGTCTACTGTATACTAATTAAATATAACAAATACATTAGTTGATCCATTTGCAATGTAGAGTTCCTTAGAGAATAATTAAATTATAAATTAAATAATAATAATTAAAGTGTAATTAAATGATACAGTCAAATGGACTTGACTGGTCTGAACACCTCTTGTCTGACTATGCCTATGCCAATGTATGACGGCAAATTACTAGGGGTACAATAATATTACTAATTCAGTCATTCTTGGTTGAAATAATTGGCGAGCGAGCGAGACACTTACAGGGGTAACACAATTGAAAATTGGGGATGTATGTTTGCTTGTATATATGTTTGGACATATGTATGTCATTTTGTATTTTGACCCTCTCGTATTTTCGTGTTAGCTCGGTGTTCCACCCAATCCCAAACATCACTAAACAGAATCATCTGGTTTATCGGTCATTGCTTGTATCATCCTAGAAATAGAATTGTTTACTGCTTTGAATTCTTTCGCGGGTGCAGTTAAAACTCAAAAACTTACGGGAGTTCCATTTCGATTCAATTAGTGGCTGTGGTAAGTTCATAGGCTATTTGACATAGCTATAAGCCCTACACAGCAGTATTTTACTTGAAAATTAGGCTAAAACCATTAGTGTAGTTTTAGGCTCGCTCACCATTTGTGCTAAAGCACACCACTAGTTATAATAATAGCAAATTTTTCTCTTTTTAACAGCCAATATAGTTGACTATAATTTAACCCGATCTTTCGACTTCTTGCCGAAGTCCTCTTCAGGGGTCAACTGAGGTTGAACTCTCCGTGGTGAGGTTTAGAGCTTCCAGGATGCTGCGTGCATATCACCCTCCAGGATATAATCAACAGTAAGCATACCCTCCAGAAATCTTTGCTGTTTACATTGTGTTGTTATATCACCACGGAGAGTTCAACCTCAGTTGACCCCTGGGACTTCGGCAAAAAGTCGAAACATCAGGTTAAGTTATAATTAACTATAATTGGCGAGCGAGCGAAGCGAGCGAGCAACTTTAAGATGTAGTCTATGGAAATCCTGAATACGTCGTCCGTCGTCGTTTAAACGCGCGCGCATTCCAGAAGGAGTACCATTCTTTACCCTTTACCAATTGTTACTTTATCATGAGGAGTACCATTCTTTACCCTTTACCAATCATCATTTCCCCCTTTACATGTCATTACATATTCTACTACTAATAATGAGATGTGAATTCAGATTTGGCAACCTGCAGGAAGAAAACCAATGCAAATTCAAATCAAACTACCCCAATGCAATTGAAAGTGTCAACATTTCCCCAGAACCTCGCTCGCCCAACCAATGCTACACGAGCATTTTCTAGTTATTGGCTGTTAAAAAAAGAGAAAAACGTGCTATTATTAATAATATTTACTCATGAAACATTTCATTGTGGATAGTCTGATTTGGAGCTCATGACTGAGAAGCTCATGGTAACATTACATGGAAATAAGGAAAATGTTAGGACAAGAAATAACTTAGAGCAACATTTCCAAGGCAGCATTCTTTACAGCGAACCATATGGACCTCAACATGCCAACATGCCAACTGCCCGCACACACGCACGCACACACACGCTCAGCTGAGGACCTAGTCACTACAAACAACAATCCATCCATCAACCAATCACAGAAGACTGCCAGCTACAGAAAGAATCTTATTTAACTTCCACCACAAGGAATGGAAGCATGGATACAGCATCAACTGAAAGAGCTTGCCAAAGTCGACAGGAAACCAGACCCATTAGGGAAGAATCACACGTTAGCAAACATCTTCCAGGAATATCTAATTCTAACAGGAGACCCTGTAATTACATGACCATATATCGACCAAGGCATGCTAGACTGTTGTAAGTGTTAAAATATGTTTTAGCTCACATAATGTAAAGAGCTGTTAATGAATGAATGCAATTATTCCTTTAGTAGCAATTGCTATCAATCAGCCATCACTCAGCCTCGTGCTGGTGCCAATGCTGATGTATGCAAATGGTATTGTTAAGAGAATACAACACACAAAATTACATACGGCATCATTAAAAAAAAATTTCTCTCATTGGTGAGCGAGCGAGACACTTACAGGGGTAACACAATTGAAAATCGGGGATGTTTGTTTATTTATGTTTGGACGTATGTATGTCATTTTGTACTTTGACCCTCCGTATTTTTGTGTTCGCTCCGCGTTCGACCCCGTCCCAAACTTCACTAAACAGAATCCTCCGGTTTAGCGACCATTACCCGTATCACCTTAGAAATTGAATTGTTTACCGCTTTGAATTGTTTTGCGGGTGCAGTTAAAACGCAAAAACTTATGGGAGCTCCATTTCTATTCAAGTTAGTCGCTATTTGTCACAGTTATAAGCCCTACTCAACAGCATTAACTTGTAAATTCATTGTCCACTAGATGTTAAAATCAATCATTTAACAATAGTGTAGTTTAAGGCACAAGTGTTACCTAACTATCAGGCTCGCTCGCCATTTGTGCTCAAGCACACCACTAGTTATCTATATAATATGCTTGCGTGTCAATAAGGACAACCGACAGTGTGTATTCATGGTAATACAAGAGCTGATCAGAGTTGGTAAAGCATCATCATTACCTGAATGGGAAAAGATTTGACAAGGTAAAAAAATGTGAGGAAAAAGAAAGGCATTTTCAGGATTTGAACCTGCAGCCGCTCTAATCACAACAACACAGGTTACATAAAGCTAGATACTGCGTGACTTGAGACAAGACTCAACACAAGAACAAGACAAGGACACAGTACAAAGACATTTAATTACAGAAGATGTAAACCTATAGCCATACCAGCTATACATGGTATTGCAATGTGTGCTGTGACATGAGCGAAAGCTATTGGTGCAGCAATCAGTGATTCTGATTGCTTTATCAAATTAAGCTGTCTTTTTTTTTGCCAGTATCTTTTAATTTACACAGATTTATACTTATACTAAAAATTAGTTCTACATTTAGTGAAAGACACTACTAACCAATATAATTATTGACTAATATCCTAACCCAGCTCAGTGTACACTTGCCCTCATGCGAGGTACACTGTCCTTGACTAATCAAACTTGCTTGAATTTTCTCCAGCTATTCCAAACATCATACCACATTCAAAATTCGCTAAGAAAATTAACCTTTTTAATTGTCAAAGCAAAATATACACTCACATGCAAATATTGTTTGGCTTTGGAAGGCATAGACATAGTGTGGTTTGATGATGAGGCAAAACTACAACAAATAAATCATTTCCAATAAAGAACGATATCCACCAGTGACTCACAAACTAACCTCTTCATGAAGTTACCGATTATGATCGAGTGAGCAGCTGCTTTAAACATCATTAGAGGAGTCTTCAGACGATACCGAGGCTCCGACATCGCTTCAGAATTAGTGAAGGTAGTAGCTAACCACTCACGAACTTCTGCGTTGCGAATTGATTGCAAACACTCCTCGCTCTGCTGGACCCTGGACATACATAATCACAAACAAACTCCTTGTGAAATGTGCATACATATGTGTGTGCGCGCGTGAGAATGCAGTCTTTCTCGATCATTCCAGGTGCTGACCCTCACTGTGTATCTTATCACCTCTCAAAGTTTGTGAGCTCACACATAGCTAACTAAACAAAAGGTGACCTCTTAAAGATAATCAAATTAAAAAATACATAACGCTAGGCAGCTTATGCAATTACAAAAAATGTCTTGGCCAACATGCAATTTGAAATACAACTCTGCTAGAGTGATAACTAGCATGCCACGCCCCCTCCCCACCCACACCACCATTATGCATCATCAAATGATGCACATACATATAATATTCTTAAATTACCGTGACACGCTTTTGCTGTGATGTAATGCCCTGGAAGCCAGGGCAATCGTTGCCTTCATATCCTCCATCGGTGGAAGGTCTCCTATCTTTAACCTGGCCACGAGCTGGTCTAGCCTAAAGCACACGTACAGGATAAGAAGATATCTGTGATACGTGCATCACACGTGTGTGCACTATACATGCATTCAGCACGCACATCGATGCACCGTTCACGTATATCTATACTAGTGAGTAGGTGCAAATTAAAAAGGTCAGAGATACTACAATAAACATTAACAACTTCCAACCAAACAATTTCATCACCTTACTTGGTTACTATGGCGACTTAGAAAATGACACCTTCTCCCTTTTGCACCAATCTATACATTCTGTTTTTTCTCACTTACTTGTGTATTACGTCACTTTTCCGCAAATGACTTTCTTGAAGATGGCTTTCTTGAAGATGGCTTTCTTGAAGATGGCTTTCTTGAAGATGGCTTTCTTGAAGATGACTTTCTTGAAGATGGCTTTCTTGAAGATGGCCTCCTTCTCTGTCACTAGAACAAGCAAGGATTGGACTCTCAGTTGATGCTGTCATTTCAGTTCCATCTGAGGAACAATTCACAAATAAATAAATAAATTAAAACCAAATACAAACAGTTTGTCTCCTGCTACACTACACGCAACCCATGACATTAAGATAGCCATAATGGCTGAGGAACCTCACCTGGTTGGTCCTGTACTTGCCAGGATACTATACTAGCCCAAGAGAACAGACTATTACGCACAGTTTTCAGTACAGGGAAGTTCCCAACCCTCCCCCCAAACCAGGCCAGGGGGGGTAAGACCAGCTGGATCTTCTGCAGGATCTACTGTTGAATCCCCATCTCAAAGCTCAGCCACAGCTATTGCTAAACTGCCCACAACTGAACTGCACGTGCTGGGTAGCTAATGAATGCAGGCTGGGTGTAGCCCCTGGTAATTCACTGTGCCTCTCTGGTCGGTAATTTACGAGGAGGAGGAGCACGTGGGGCAAGGCCTTCCAGTACCCTCCTGAGCATGCGCTGCCCTACACACCACTGCACTTTCATTAGCTTACTCACCAACTTGTATGGGGGGGCTATAGATTGTTCAATCACATTTTGGACTGCTTGAAAAATATTACTATTAGCTATAGCTAATAATTGCATTAATTCAAATTATGCATTTATCTACAAATACTTGACTCCACTCTTTGTTAAAACTAACTTGGTATTATTGTAGTCTCTGATTTTGCAGTTTCTGCATTGCAGTTCACTTTACCAGGCTTCATGGAGGCTGGTGCACTCGATGAGACCGCTCCTACAGAGCCTCCATTGACCCCGTCCGTGACCTGACATTGATCGCCATTAGCAGGAGCCACCGCGTGGCCAAACCCTCTACTACACATTATTCCATTTCCCATAGTTCCCCCCAATACACGGTGTGCGAAGGAAGAAGGTAAATGCAGTTTAGAAGACCCACAGCTACTATACCGCAAGTATCTCGCAAAAGTAAGCGCTAAGGATTTTATAAACGTCATCGGCGCAATCAACCACAGGAATTTGTTACTGTGTCGTGTGCGCAGCCGCAGTATACAAGAAATTTAAAACCAATTGTATACAACCAAGTGCATACATATACACTGGCTTTAAATTATAGTAGTTTTCTCAGTACAAATAAGTTAAAGAAATTTGCTATTATAATTTCAGCAAAAAACAAACAAACAACAACAAAAAAAAACAACATAACAAAACAAAACTGAAACAATGAGAAACTTGCTTGAAGTTTAGTACATTTTACCAACATGAAACAACTCATGAATAATTTCTATAAATAAGTCTGAGATGTGCTCCATACCACACATGCATGTAATAAATCAGGTCTGTACAATTGCAAAAATGACTTCAAAACAAAAAAAGAGTGAAAATAAAAATTTAAATTTGTCAGAGAGGAGTTGAGTAGCGACTGTCAGCTGAGTGAGCGAGTGAGAGAATTTAAGATGAATGATGACTAAAACATCCAGTAGAAAGAGGAGGGGCTAGGGAGTGGTCAGCTGGCGTAAAGACGGACATATTGCTGAACTTTCCGGGAAAATGAAACCTGAAATTAAAAAAACAAAAAACAACAACAAAGTTTATACAACCTCTAATCTTGATACACGCATACCACCTCACGGACCTTGTCTCTTTGAAAGTGTTCTGCTGCAGCTAAGTTGAGAGGATCATCAAAGTTCAGTAAATCCTAATAAAAAAATAAAAAATAAATAAATAAATAAATGATACAAGCACTGCATGTGAGGAGTATTACAATGCAAATTAACCTCTCTACCCTCTGGATATAGACACCTCTAATTTCTGTTGCTTTCGTTGGTATTAAAATTCAAAAGACTGGGTAGACAAACTTTTTAATCTGAAAATCAATATCTGGAGTTACAACCAATACAACTTCAGTCCCTAGCACGAGAAAGGATATTTTATGAGAAATGCCAAATAAATAGGAGCTTAATCCATTGTTGAGGACTTGTAGAAAATAAATGGATAAAAAATATAGAAAAATAGAATAGATAGTCCAAGAATAATTGAAATCAATTAAATTAAAAATGATGTCATGAGTGAAAAAAGGAATTAATGTATTTACAGTGACATTAGACTGAACAGATATTACTTTACTCTGAATTAGTGCAAGCATATTGCCGCCTAAAAAATGGGTCGCAGGGTTTCACACAGACTATGGGAGCCCTGGGATTTCTCCCCCCCCCCCCCCAAATCTTGGTTACAATCCCGTCACCAAATATAATACACATTATGAATACTGGAATACTGCCAGGACAAGCTGGCTACTTCACAACTTCACAGGGCATGGACTAACTAACAATAAAAATTTAACTTGCATGCTAACACTGCAGGATACAATGATCATGTTTACTTTAATGTGTGTGTGTGTGTGTGTGTGTGTGCTGGCAAATCATTAGTTTCAGCAATCAAGCTTGTTTCAAACCAATATCAAACAAAGGTTTCTGTGAATAAATAGCACTGCTACCTTTCAAGCATGAATTCACTCACAGTATTGGTCTTATAGGTAAATTTGGCAATCTTTACCAATTTTAAGTGTTTAACTAGTCATGCCTACCCATCACGCCCACTGACTACTGACACTACCGTTCCCCCCGGAGTGAAGGTAACACATGTGTGGTGTGCTCTCACTGAAAACTGGAACCAAATGCTGAGATCTTGGCCAAGAGTGTTAGTAATAGTTGTCTGGTTAGCTCTATTTCCTTGGCCAATACGCGTGTCCTGTGCTCACCTGAGCTCTAGTCAATATACATGACCAGTAGTTTACTTTCAAAGGTATGATAAATAATATCCTGTAGAAATTACACACCTTCTAACCACACCCACAACCTTGACCCATTAATATAATTAAACCACACCCACAACCACTACCCATATATAACTAAACCACACCTACTTACCGTAAACAATGAGTTAAGGCCAAGGACAACATCCTAAAGGAAGACACAAAATAAGATAATAATACTAAACTGTGCCATCATTGTTAATTTCCTCCTCCAATTAATGAGGTTAATGAATTCTACTTGATATAATGCAATTGCAATACACACACACACAGTAATTGTTATAGTGATGCAGAGAGAAAGTTGGCTTTTCTCATTCAAGTTCCTCCTATTCCCTCAATAAATATACATCTCCTCATATCTCCTGTATTTTGTCTGTGAATTAATGGCATTCAGTTAAGTAATAACTGAACTTCCTACATCCCATTGCTGCATTACCCCACCCCTCCCTACCCATAACACATGAACATGAACCCTACATGGTTTGGGGGGGGGGGGGGGGGGGGGGGAATAAGACACAAGATTATATAAGGTTTGTAGTTAGCAATTCTTCCCTCCTCTGCTAATCCTAAGTTTCGTCCATATTCTATCTCCTCTCTACTCTATTGACTACTCTCTCTCTCACTTTAAACATGTAAGGAATGCGCACGTCGTGTGTTGGATGCTATTATGATTGTCTGCCTGACCGAACATTGCTAAACACAGGGAGAGTATGTGACCAGCATGTGGATGACTTCAAACACACCAACAGGCTCTACTGATACTGATATCACATCAAAATAGGAAATAAGTTACCACTAATGAAACAAACAAGAGAAGTATTTCATTATCTCTCAGAGAACATGTGCAAGAGGTGTTACAGTTCACACTTACAGTCTGCCCGTCTGGCCAGCCTGTCTGGATAATCTCAGCCATTAAGTGTACCAAATCGTAGTCATATGAACACATCACGAGTGATGCCCTTCATTAATGTTGTAATCACTACTTGATGCCACCCACTATGGGAACTACAGTTTTGATGGTCCCTAAAGCCATAGGCTGTAGGAACCCTAACAATGATAGTTCACACGGGCTGTACAGGATCTTGCTAATGTAGAACACAGCAACTGCTCGTAAACGCATCACCTGACAAATCATAGTGTAGTTACCTTTCCCGACAACACAATTGGAAGGACACTAGGTATCCCTGCCTTCAAGGCTGGGAGACATTAAGTATCTCTCTGAGAAACATAAGTGATTTACAGCCCCTCTTCCATGACACAAAAACAACTACATATTTTCTACAAGAATAGTTTCATCACAGCGGTTATAATTACATGACCACAGGCTTCAGCTGCCAAACCTTTCTAACCCCACAACTATTACCTCGACACATACCTAGCCAAGGGGGAACACCTGACCATCACATTAATTACTTCAGACACCTGGAATAAGTGTGGGTGTAGGTGAGGAGGGGAACCCAAGAGGGTAGACTAGGTCAGTTAAGTTTAGTTAACCTTCTAACTACAGGAAGTATTGTATTGATATCTCCACATTCCAATTGTGTGGGAGGGGATAGTTAGTAACACTACATGTATCAGCCTGTACCCCTTCATCAATGCCTCATGATCAAATGACCTCCTCCTCATCTCTTTCATGCCTGTAATAATTGAAATGTTTCTTCTGCCAGAAAGGGGAAAAAGAATTCTGTTAGTACAGAGGTTTCTAAAATCACAGATTTTTCATTACATCTGAACTCAGGCAAATTAACCCCAGTGCCACCACAGCTACCTAATCCCAGTGCCACCACAGCTACCTAATCCCAGTGCCACCACAGCTACCTAATCCCAGTGCCACCACAGCTACCTAATCCCAGTGCCACCACAGCTACCTAATCCCAGTGCCACCACAGCTACCTAATCCCAGCTACCTAATCCCAGTGCCACCACAGCTACAACATTGAGCACCATCACAACAACAACAACTATCTACAGTCTTAGAGCTCTGCAGATCATGCACACAGTACAACAAGACCAGTGCCTGCCAGTGGTGGGGGTGGGTGGGCCACTTAGTTACAGTGCCACACCAAGCCATGACCAACCTCAGTGGTCACCACAGCTCTATATAGGCTCTATATAGGCTATGAATATTGTTGGCTGTCTTGCCTTATGAAAGTAGCAAAATCCTCCAGTCCTGTCCAGACATCATTTTAGTTATCACTTTTTCATGAGTGAAAATTTAGTTGTGTTGTATCGTTATACTTCAATGTGGTTTAATGAATGTATCATGCTATTATAGACTCCTACACATCTACTTTAGTAGGTCATAAAATAAAAGGAGTGGTAGTAGCAGTAGTAGTAGGCAAGCCAGAGAAGTAACACCGGCCCCTGACGTACTTAGCCAATGCATGTGGCATATTAGTAGCACATGTGATAGACTATCGACTACTATCAGGTAGAGACAGGAGTCTCGCCTAGTGGCAGACTTACAAGCACAAGCTTAAACTGTTGTTGACTTTGTCAATTGTCCAATGCAAAGCATCACAGTGACCTACCAGAGCCCACTAAAAGACACCGCTACTTCTATTTAGCATTTAGTTAGCTCAGTAAGTCAACAAAGCATGCTGAGTTGGTCAAGTCTCAACAATGGCTGGTGCTGAATTTCTACTTTCTTCTTTTCTCCTGATGCCACGGAAATTCTAAATATAAGAAGTGAGTTAAGGCACAAGGAATCAACAGCAGCAACTTCCTCAGTCACTTGCTCACTCACCAACCAACTAAATTCAGTAAGGTTGAACAAAAAGAAAGCTATCTCTTGTTGATGCCACAAAGCAGTATGATCGCATCGGAAAAAATATAGAAAATATAGTATAAGAACTCAATATAGTACACTATATCTATATTGCTGATATAGGCCAGCTTTATTTAGCAGATTATTAAAAGCCAAATAGCTTCAATTTGATTAGTGTGCAATCAAACGGCAAAACAATCCTGAACTTCCTGTGCCATGAAAGGCTAATAATACACTTCAACTTCACTATGCTGGGGCTTTGAGAAAGCTACAAGAGATGAGCAGTGACAGAATTTAGGGTTTTCTTAAAGTATTAAAAGTGTTCCTTTGGAGCTCAGAGTAAGCTCTCTCTCTCTCTCTCTGTCTCTGCCGCTGGGTTTTCACAGAGAGTATTGTAAAAGTGCAACTACGGTTTTACCCTCCAAAGGAAGCTCTAAGGATACAATCGTGTTTAGAGAACCATTTCCTTGACGCGAGGAACTATGTAACTACTAGAAACCATTCATGTAAAGAGGATATAAGTCTAGAGAACTCGAGTGCACCCACAACCACAAACAGATATCAGCACCACATAATAATAGTAATAATAATAATAATCGAGCGAGCGGAGCGAGCAAGACTAAGGGTGGATAATGCAAAATCAGTTATATGTATGTATGGATGGTAGGTATGCCCCTTAAACGCGAGCACAGGTGCTTTTTTTTCCTCCTAACAACACGGGTTATTTTAGGCGTGACCCCAGTTTCTTCTGATACTACAGCATTAACCAAGTCTTACTTTAAACTTACGCTCAAAATTGTGAGAGGATTCCTGCAAAAATGCTTGTTTTTCAAGTCCCAAATAGTTACTGCGACTGGTTGTTATGGCATTGAAACCTTTTACCAGATGTAAATTTAAAACTCGCTGCTTTTTTTTTTGAGCTGCTAAGTGCCACCTGTTGGTTGTCAAGAGCCACTGGTAGTTAGAATGGCTTCTAAAAAAGTTACTCTTGGAGGAAGCTGAGATAAGTACACAATTTCAGTTTGCTAAAATTACAAGAATAATACCGGCCTCATTTTTTTTTTCTTTTCTGTAGCTCTCAGAAAATTAAGGTAAGAAAGTACTTCTGTATTCTGGTCTGTATTTATTTGCTGTATATAATATAATGGTCAACTGCTTCCATTTTTGTCATCATGAAATAAAAGCTTCTTCAGGTAAAATATATCATATAACACTATTGTAGTTTTATGCAACCTAACAAGGCAGGCTCGCTGGCCATTTGTGCTCAAGCACACCACTAGTAATAATAATAATAATAATAATAATAGTCTTGCATATTCAGTCACTCATTCTCGGCTGAAAGATTTCTCTATTTTCACAGCCATATATTTATATTCAAAAGTTTGACCTTAATGACCTCTGAGAAGAACTTTGGCAAGAAGTAAAAAAGTTGAGTAAAGTAATACATCTAAACTTATTGGCTGTGCAAAAATATAAAACTGCTATTATTAGAACACAAGTAAACTAAACATATGATGTACATACAGTAAGACCACACCCACTCCTGAGAGTATCAGCCAGCCATACTGACCTTCAATCTTCTTGCAGGAGACCACCCAGATCCATCTATGGATGTCTCTCTCAGAATACTACACAAACACACACACTAAATACATACACACAAACATACCCTCATACGTAAAGATGCAGTACATGGAAACAACACTCTGAATAAATTGGGTGTTAGGAGGTTGGAATAATGGCAGTCACATGACTGTAAGAGATCACCTCTTAGAAGCAACCATGAAGGCATTCGTGTGTTTTTGACCATAAGATCTCATATATATAGAGAAAGAGTTAAGGGAATATTGGATCTGCTATCATGAAATTAAGGCATGGCAAGAATAATCAATTTTAATAATAGGAAATTTTCTTTTTTAACAGCCAATATTGTTAATTATAACTTAACCCGACATTTCGACTTCTTGCCGAAGTCCTCTTCAGGGGTCAAGAGGACTTCAGCAAGAAGTCGAAACGTCGGGTTAAGTTTTAATTAACAATATTGGCTGTTAAAAAAAAAGAAAAATTTCCTATTATTATAATTTTAACCGAGAATGACTGAATCATCAAATTTGTTCCACATGCCAAATAAACATACTCTGAACCTTTGCCATCAGTCAACTTTACATCGTGCACAAACTACAATATCATCTGGTTCTAATGGTGAGTGAGCTACTAAATGCCTGAAACCACACCCACTATTCACCTGAGACACACCTCCCCGGTTTCGTTGATGTTGGGATGCCACAGTCTAGTCACGCAGCGAACATCTGGAGGCTTTGACACACGCACACACAGAGAAATAAATATAACTAGTGGTGTGCTTCCACACAAATGGTAAGCGAGCCTGCCTATTTATTTAGGTCATGCTGTAATGTCTTGAAAGTTGCTTTTTACGACTACCAATAGACCTGAATTCAATCTAATTCTAGCAACAATATTATTACTATAATAATATGATTTATTTTAACCGGGAGTTAATGTCCTAGCTCCAATGTCTGCAGTTAACGACGGTGTAAGTGGTCGTACAATTATATAGCCATTCTGACTATCTGTAGAGCCAATAACGCCTGACAACAAGAGTTTTTTAATAATTTTGGTAAAGGGTTTCAATACTAGCAACCACTCGCCACATAGTTGAAGTTGGTAATAAAAAATGGTAAGGTTACAATAAGCTAAGACCAGTAAGTGGCTAATTATACTGCATGCTTCAATTGCTCGCTCGCCAAATACTAAATATCAAAATGACCATAAGAAAGGGGGGGGAGGGGTTGAGCCATGCAATATGCTACTGTGCAGTATAACTACCACCTGGCTCTAAACTATTGTGTGGTATGAGTCACCATTAATCTTAGCTTGGTATCACCTTACCATTTTTGAATACCCACCTGAACTCAGGTGATAAAACAAAACTAAACACTAAACTTCACTAAGTGGTTTATCAGAATTATTACTAAAGAATGAAAACAGACGTCCACAGCGGAAACACTACAACTACTTCAGATTCAATACGAGGGACCAGCCATCACCAGACAGCCATTAGTATTTACTAAATACTCTTCTCTGTGATAGCAAGGTGAATTAGTATTCATTAAAGTGAGTTAAACAGACAAGGGGGGAAGGAATTATTTTCTCTCTTCCTCTCAAAACTCCACTAGCTTCCCAGTACATGTTTCTACTTAAAAATGGCATAATTAATAACATCATTCCACTGCAGGGAAACCAAAAAGTCTACAAAGTTTATTTTTTGTATGTAGATGTATTAAGGCTATGTTAATAGGTACATCAAATTAGTTTGTGGTTTTGTGGTTATTCGTGTGGTAGGTGACACCTTGAAGAGGCTGAATTTTATCGTTTTCAAAATTTGATGTGTTTAAGCCAGGAAAAAAACAATTTTATACTTGGACCTTTCTCACTTAGCACATACAAAACATGTAATGTGAAGTTTATTTAAAAAATAAATTGGTGCACCAAATTTATCTCATTACTCAAAAATTTCAAAAATTATGGCCAAAAATGTAGCAAAAAAGTACCAAAAGTGTTTAAGCCAGCATTCTTCTGTTTTTATACTTGGACCTTTCTAGACTTGTCAGAACATAGAGTAATAATTGAAGTTTCATATATATTTTTTGCGTGTTGAAATATAATATTTAGTGGAAAAAATTGGAAAATTTTGGCTATCAGTTTTTGCGGCAGAGATCGCCATTTGATGACGTCAGATGACGTTTATTCAGCTTTTAGCGATATGCCTTCTACGTAAAATCTTAGCACAGGCACACTCAAGTCAATTATTGCCGGGCAGCAAAAAAGCGGGTAACACTACTTATTGTGTTTCTTTCTCCGGGTGCAAGCTAAGGCGTTCTTGGAAGTGGTAGCCAGTTTCTGCACTTTGGCCAGGAATTAAGTTTCTTGTCGTCCATCTAGAGGACGTACTAGGAGGGGACAGGTGGTACTAGAATTAGACGCCGCCGAAAACAGAGGAACTAAGCACTCCTGAAATGCCTGCCAAGAATGGACACGCAGAGGCACCTTGATGAGAGGATTCAGTAATTGTAGCACCTCTTCTGCGCTCTGGATTAGTAGCTAATGTGAGTAATCAGTGATTTAGAGTTTAGTTGACAAGTTATGTCTAAACTAGTAGTTTTAGAATAGTTAGCTAGGTTGTAAACAAAACTTGGGAGACCTGGAGAAAAAAATATAGTTCATAATGTGAACTAATACTTAATATTGCTGCATCTAATTTTGCTATATGTGCTAGGCTGCACACTGATGTGTGAAACATTCATCCGTCCTGATTCCACCTCACTCTGACAGGCACTTTTCAGGCTCTTCTGGAATCCCCCTGATGTTGTCATTAGTCATAATATTATATTGTCACACATTTACATTATATTTTTACCAGTTTTCTGTTATGAAGGTGCATTATCAAAAATGAATAAATCTAGGCATGACGTTTAAATAAAAAATCTGATATAGCAACTTTATAATAAAGAAAATGTATATAAATTATGTGTTCCAGAAGAATGACTGGTCAGCATTGGCATAGTGTATGCTTGGTGTGGGAGGTAATATCCAGTTCTTTAGTCCAAGTTTACCAGTGGCATCATCTACTGACAGCTTCAACAATGACTAATACTTACTAGATGACCTTGAGCATCACCAGGAGAGGGTCAGCAGGGCCTGCTACATTATCTTTGTTGGAAAATACTTCTGGTATTAATAGTTTTAGCAATATCAACCAGTAATTTAAACTATTCTCGTTAGCTGTGTCAGTTATCGCAGTTGAATAAAGTTAATTAGCACGCAGCAATTTCTAATAAGGGAAAGTACCTACACGCGGGCAAGAAATTAACAGGGAAAGTACCGTTTGGACCGCATCATAATGACGAATTCAACACAGGTTGAGGATTGAATGACGATCCGGTGACGACACGGTAGAAAATAATGACGACAAAATAAAATGGCGATAATGTATTAGAGTCTATGGGAGAAGTCTGGTTTGAAGATTCTGAGGAACCTTGTGGTGCTGTGTTTGTATTAACCTATATTTTAAGTGACAAGAAATTTGTAACTATCAGTTTTGTGAGATAAATTGATCATATCATAGTGTTTCAAAAAGTTTGCTCTTTAAGCTGGAAGCACTGTACTACAAAGACGTTACACACACAAGTTAATCAAGCTTATAATATATTTTGCTACACTGACAACTCCATACTATCCACTAGCATGATGTCAGCACATCAGCTGCTACATTACCACCAGAGATGACAAGGGTAGTATAATCTTCATTGTTATTCAGGGCAAGTTTCCCACACTAATCTGACTGCTCCTGTTCATTGATTCGTTTGCATGACCTCACAACACTAGTTCTTGTTATCTCTCATTATCTATCAGTACATGAAATGTGCCACGCCCATTCATAAAGGGCTTCCACTGTTGTTATAGCATGTGCCATACAGTAGGGGAGGGGCACCTGGAATCTCCCACACTTCCAAACAGTTTAAAGTTGAATTCTACAGGTTGTAGAACTGTTAAATCATGCACGAGACTAAACACTGATCAGAGTTAAGTATACACTTTCATATAGGCATGTACATCAAGTAGTGTGGGTTTAAAAAGGGCGCGGCAAGTACACACAGTCTCCTACCCCCAGCCAAAAATCTTATGAAACCAAGATTAGAGAGAGACCAGCCATTGTGTCATAGACTCTCTATTGGTGAAGGATAGACTATTAACAATCAACTAAGGGGTAAGCAAACAGATTAAGTCATGAAGATGTGTTGGTATCATGCGTATTGATGGTAAAGGGTCATCAATTTGCTAAGTTATAGTAACACATGACACATGTATATATAATACCAATACTGTGCTAATTGGTATAAATAACAATTGTGGGCATGGAAATATAACAGATGACAGGATACGGCTGATCACTCTTGAATCTGGCTGGCCCCTGTGGCTATGGAAGCCATCTTTACGAGTGGGCGCGGCATCATAGTGTATGGATTAACAATGAGAGCTGACAAAAATTTCTGTCCTGAGGTCATACAAATGAATCCATGAACACGGACAGTCAAACTAGTGTGCAATGGGGAGGAGAAGGGGTAGAAGGAAGAGAGAGAGAGTGGGTATGGGAGACATTAGGCGTTGCTGTCTCTGTTACCACTTCATATTAGTACACTCTTCACTGGAAGATATAACAAGACTGAACACATTACAATCGATCACACACGTTTCTATCCACAGGCTTCTTTAAAATACACTATAAAGAAATCCATCTTTCCCGCTGTTTACATGTACTGCTTAGTGTCAGATTTCCCTGGGCACTGTCACTACTATCATGCATATTATATCAATCCACTAGTCAGAAACACAGCTTATTACAGATTGTGGTATGACTACTAGAAATATAGATGACAGTATAAATTAATCACGACCAATTTATCTTAAACTACACTAAATGACTGAATGTCTCTATCTAATGTCCAGTGCAGAAATACACTTACAAACAGCAAAAACCACACCCACACCACTTGGCTATTCCACTGCCTCACCTTGTTGTTGTATTCCTCTGGTACCTTCACTTCAAATATGAACTTGCCTCCCTTCCAGTAACTTTCCTCTACACACACACACACACACATAAGCACCAGAATCATCACTCACATTAATACTGGCAACTGTTGGCATACAACCACACACACGTGTATAGTTATTGATAGTGGATCTATGACTGGCCCATGCCAGAGACTCGAGTCCACTAATGCAGATCATAGTTGAGTAGTGCATTCATCATAAGAGTCCTCTGTTACTCCTACACAATTGTTTAAAGTGATATCTGAAAAGACTTAACTTAATTTAATGGGATGTCCGTAAACCAAAAGGTGCCTAAGATTCTAAACAATGCTCACAACACTGAAAAAGATCCCAAGGAAGAAAAAAATGCATAGCCTGAAGGAGTCTCCCATGGCATGGGAGGTTATAGGAGGACTAGCCTACACAATGGAGCGCCAAGTAGTAAGCGGTAAAACTGAGGTTAGCTAGAGGACTTCTTAGACGGCTCGTTCAATTCATCGTTCAAATCATCTCTCTAACACACACCCTCACGGAGCATGACTCAGCAGGTGATTATGCGTGGGTAATACTAAAACCAATAAAAGGATGAGAGGAGTGTTTGCATGACACATGTTGTCTTGTTCGTAATAAAAGACGGAAGAGTGAGTTTAATAAGGTAATTATGTAAGTTTCAGTAGAACTGGCAGAAACCTTAGCGCTGAGTACTTACAGACTTCACACCCACAAATAATAGTAGCCAAGTCTCGCATCACACCAGATAGTTGAAGCAGAGTATCAGATGGCTTAGAAAACACCTTAATAGACATTTCTACCCAATACTGCCCATGAACCTGCAATAGCATGCACCTTCACTCTGATGTAAGTAAATATTAACAAGTATCAGTCAACATCATGTTGTATAGACTACACTATCAGAAGACATCTAGACAAGATCGAAGTTATATACACATGTTGGTGAGCACATGATGTGAACATGTGCACGTCCATGTGCGAGGAATGGTTGTCAGGACACATGTGCAGCTGTGCAGCATAGCGACGATGACTAGCTGTCACTAATGGTGTTTATTATTATCAGTCCTCCAGTCCACCCACTGTTAAACACACCTTCCATGTTTCTACCACACTGTTACATTAACAAAGTTTCATATCACACCCACACAACTACACAACACAAGTTCCTCCATCCTCCTCCTCGTGTGATGAAACACAGTACCAGACACAAGAAGGAAGTCTATGATGTCACATGTGTCACTCAACAAACTCCCCCTCCCCTCCCCCGCCTCCCCCATGTCACACAGCCTCCCACAGGTCTTCAGTCCATTGTAATGCATTATACGACCACAGCCTAATATTCTATCATATCTTCCTATCTTGCAACATCAAGACCAATATACTACAAAACTCTAATTATCAATTCTTAAATCATCGAATACCACCACTACAGGGAGTAATCAATGGGAGTGGCATCAGTATCCATACATACAGGACTTACTTTACCAGCATAACAATTTAATCTACACAGAGCATGGGTCATCATCACCGAGACAAGCGAAGCAATGAAAGCAATTAAACAAAACCTAGAATGAAAATTCAATATGAAGGATACAGACAGCTTATATTATTTCCTGGGAAAAAGTATTGTTTCAGAATGGCCGTTGGTCAATTGAAGTATGTCACACACATGACATCATGTGAGCTCATGAAGGTAATGATACCAATACAATACAATTACCACATACAATGAATAATATCTGGTTTAGTTGTCTAAACACTTGGCCCTTCATGCACACTATAGCCATGCTGCTCCAAGTTATAGGTAAGGTATCATCGCTGCTAACTCTACAGGCTCTGTGACACTGATCTTCTGTAGGTTTAGTAATGACACACACAATTGCCCAGCAAGTTAGTCAGGCAAACAGAACTTTATTAGAACTGTCCTCAGCATGTGCTGCTAACATATTGGACCGTTCATTGGTAACTTAAACAACTAGATAACAACAAGTACATGTATATCCATGTGATAAGAATGGCCAAAGTTTGAAATAAAGGCAAACTGAAAAAGAAAAAAATCTTCCTACACACTACCAGTCCTCCCTTCCTCCCTCAGCTACCAGTCAACTAAGAAAGAATATTATTTTAAAATATGCATAATATAGTTTAGGGGATGGGAAGGAGGAGCAGCTATTTAGGAACATTCGCTGTAACCAGTACCCAATATTCTCACAGGGGACCATAACTTTGAGTATTGAGTACAACTAGTGATATAGCTACAAGTTCCTTATGATAATTACAATACTCAACTTCTAAAAATAGCTAGTTCCTCTCACAAATCACACAATAACTTGCCTGGCTGTATGGTCACTGTAAAAGAACTCAGGTTGTCAGGGTCTGGGAAATTCACTGAGCATGTCTCTAACAGAGCAATAAGATACTCACAAACATAAGCAACAGTCACACCTTCATTGAGACTCACTAGGAATAATGTCACCCAATTCATTCGACTCAGATGTTAAGAGCTGCGACCTGAAAGACAGTTTGCGGCTCAAGTTACCTCCACTATAGCATTTACCAGAGGACCCACTGGCCGCCTGTTCAGCTAACTTTTTCCTTATAGTCAGCATTTCAAGGAGTGGCCTGTTAGCGCAGCAACACCTCAGTAGTGGTACTCGTTACTTCAAATTATTGTCTTCATCTTCCATATCTTCATTTCACAGGGGACAAATTATTTCAAATATTACTTTTCGTTTAATAAAAAGCAGCGAAAAACCCCTGAAATTAATCGCCCATTCATCATGCATAAGTACATTTAATTGTGTGTACACTACGCATGTTCAGTGCCCAGAGCGCTTAAAAAAAACGACTCGAAACACTAGAAGTAGATTTTGATGAATCGGGAGAACCTAATGATGAACTGTGAGTTGAGATGCAAGTACTTAATTTTTGCCATTTTAATTCAAGGGATACTAGGTAAGTTGCGGTAAATTAAACAGCAACTAATGAGTTTTATATTGATTTATTTTATACAGGCTGTAAAGTAGAAATCAGCAATTTTAGAAAGGAATTTAAATGCAGCTTACAAAATCAAGCAGTTCAGTTGAAGTGTACTGCCTCAGCCTCTATCCTCCATAACTTCAGTCTACATTGGCACACAGAGAGAGATGACATGCCTGACACTAATTTCTCCAGTGAGAACAAAGGGGCCATTCATCTCTCCAGCTATCAAGAAGGAGTAACAATGATCAAGTCATCTACACTCACTATATCTCCACATTCCAGTCACAGTGTCAACCAGTGTTCCTGGTGTGAAGTGAAGATAAAGGAAGGTACTGAAGAGACATTTAGTGTTCGCAGTGAGAGGGTTTGTACAGAGACATCACAGCTCCAGCCTTGCCCGGAGCATGTTACAATAGCTGACATTGGAGTATCATGTGATGCTTCACTAGCCAGCAGACTAGGGAAAGCCAGAGTTCTAAGGCTAGCACCTAACGATACATCTATACCGGTGAATGCAACCACACTACCTGCCACTTCATCTCCTCCTGCCACTTCAAGTGACTCCACTAGCACAGAGGCTCCCACAGCTAGCATAACTACTGAGCAAGATACCACCATGATGACAGACCCTACAACGGCAACTGATGCACAAGGAAGTACAGTAGACACCGCATCAGAAATGCGTCCCACACTCATCACAAATGAAACAGCTAACACGACTCCAACAGAAATAATGCCCTCTACAATGAATGATTCTACTACAAGTTCACAAATGCCGAATCCTCTAGGAAATCTCACCAATCTCAACAACCTGTCTATGTCCACCTTCCTCCACCCTACCACCACCAACAGCACTGTTGCGCCAGCCAGTGCAGTGGAGGGAGACCTACTAGCAGCCATTGCTCTGTGCATTGTCTTCATCATAGCTATCATCTTTCTCATTACTATTGTTATCCATCTTTCAAGGAACAAGTGCCGATGCTGCCGACGTAAGAAGAAAGGAAACCCATGGAGAATGGAAAGTAAGAACAATACCTTTCCTATAGAGGGTTAAATCGATTAATTACTTGCAAAAAATTTCCCCTTTTCTTAGCCTGTTAAGTAACATTTGGTACACTCAGGAAACTAGAAAGCCATAACTGTTTTAAGTTTGTTTTCTGGAAGTAGACACAACATTTAGTTTATTAATCTACAGAAGCCTTGGATCTTTAATGCTGACTTGATGCATGTCTGGCCCAGATATTGGGCGTGTGCACTGGTGCATGTCTTGAGCACTTGGCATATTAAGACGCTTGTTTTCTTTAATTGTGTGCAGATGGGAATGCCAGCAGAGTACAAGTCCAGCCCATATCTGTGTAAGTTGACACATTCAGTAACTTGGCTGTGTAACAGCAAAGTACAAGTTAGTATAGAAATTAAGGCTCTGTCTATTATTTTATTGCACGTATATGCAGTTTTGACTTTTCCTTCAAAATTCTTTCAACAAAACTGCATATATAGAGTATAATTTGTCTACCTTTTGGAGTTGCGTGGCTTTACATGTTTGTACACAAGAAAGTTGAATAGATTGAGGCAGTAGCTCTCTTTCTCTTCTCTCTATCCACCAACTTGCCTAGTCTGGAGTACCAGTTCAAATCATATGTTGATTAGCTAATAGAATAAAATGAATTCTAATGAAGTTCATTTGCTTTCAGAATGAAAAGAAGAAAAATAGAGAACCGTTACCTGCACTTACAATAGTGACTTCAAAAAGCCTAGAGGAGGGGGGAGGGGGGGGGGGTTGAAGTTCGATAGGGATAACTGTCGTTTATTAACTTTTTGAGAGTTGGTAGAGCTAACAATTATATGCGTGCTTCTCAAGTTGAAAGAGCTTATTGTTATCCTTCAATTAGTATATCCATGTTAATTTCACAACCACACCTGTATGTTGATACAAACCAGACTTCTACTACCATATTCTACTAAATGGAATTATCAGGTCGTCTTGTCTAAATCCATTAGTCAGACTTGTTGACATAATACTGAAATATTTGAGGCTTCTAGTAGACTACATAAATCTTAATGAAAATACTTTTGAAAATCCTTGCCACGTTTTCCAAAGCTTTTTATGTAAGTCTTACTTGAAGAATAATTTTTGTGCTGCCAAGAAGTAAAAATCTTGGATTGGGAATAGAGAAATAATACACTATTAGGAAAAAGGAATTAGACAGTTGCACACATAATGGTCCAGAGGAGGACTGTGAGCTAGCCCGTATCATGTCAGTCAGTCCAGTAGCTAGTGTGTAATTCAGTCTGGATTCACTCTAAGAGGACTCCCACATGATGATAATTCACCTCTGAGCATTACTTCAACTAATAGATACAATCCAGATCCTTTTGTCTGTTCTCAAAAAGAAATTCTTTTCTCTCTCATTTTTTTACTCTCAACTTTAACAACGTTGAGGGAAAGAGCTACCCGCAATGTGCATATTGATTAAATATTATAGTAAGTAGTAAGATCTGCTAACTAAACTGATTAACTTGTACCTAAAATTGCATTCACCAGGGTAGGCGATACGGGGGGGGGGGGGGCAGAGGAGGTTTGGATATAGAAACAAAAATATTTGCAGGAAATTGCCACCCTTTTCTCTTTACTAAAGTTAATCAATCAAGTGAAAGAATGCAAAAATAGGAACTTCACTATAACACTTAGAATAATGTCCATTATGAGAACTGTAGCTATTGACTAAAAGACAATCTTCTGTAATAACAAACTGAGATTGAATGCTGTAATATAACTCACCATATAAACTGACTTTAGTAACTAAGCTGTTGCTATATAAAAGCAGCAAAAATCTGAGGATAGCGTCTCACTATGGGATAATAAAACAAGGAGGCACTAATCCATGCTCTCTGCCACTATATGTACCCAGAACTAATTCTCTTGTAAAAAATTAAAAAAATAAAACCATTTGATATTAACTTTTGTGCCTTGAAAAGCTTGCTATCCTTGAAGACCTGAGCACTTGAAATTTTGTTCAGTTGTCAATCAACCATGCATTACTGACTGTGAGACTGCACCACTTTTCTAGCATGGTTCATGGTGAGTACTGTTGGACTACTTCCAACTTTACCATTACAAAGTATAGCAGACTGGTACCTTTAATGGCCAGTACACTTTTACTTCAGCTGCTGCTAAATTCAACTTTTTTAAATATAATATTAGTAGCTAAATATAGCTGTACTATCTCACTCATTATTTGTGACCAAGCACACCATTTGTATGAAATCATTTTCATTATAAATGTCTTATTTTACCTGAAGTTAATGTTCCATTAGCTCTGTTTTAGTGGTTTCATCAAATATATATATATATACAGCTATTGTATAAAATTACTGCTTATCTCAATTTTCCTAAACATGGGTAGTTCCTAATAATTCTTATTATTTGAAAGTATTAATAATGCTTGGCAACAATCTTTCAGATTCTCAAATCACCCAAGCTTAAAACAGGACTAAAAATATATAAGAAATTGCAATATTATATCCAATGCTTTTAGTAACAAGAATAGTAAGAGGACTGAAATAACTGGTGAGAATATTTAGCCACTAGCTACACCTTACCAAATTCTTATTCAGACCAAATTTGCTAACTCGGGTGAAATGCTGTTTACATTGATCTGAGAGCAGAACAGTCCATTGGACTTTAAAAATTTGCAATTTAGTCCTCATAAAAAAATTTAGTCCTCATAAAACATAGTGAATTGAAACATGTTATTTTGTAGGAACTGCTTCGGTATATAAATAAGGCAAGTTGGATACTTTCTTTTATTTGTATATATTATTACAGGAGTCAGAGTGTGATATGGAGAAATATTTCAAGAGCAGGCTAATTTATTTTCATGAGCCAGAGGCAAGTGAAAATAAAGCCTGAGAGTGAAATATATTGCCATAACACTCTGACAAGTGTAATAAGTGATTTATTCCACACTAGATATCTACTGCAATTAGTACTAGAGGAAGGGTAACTCACAGCCTAAAATTGGTTGTAGGGGCTACCCACACCCCCGCTACCCTGTTGAGCAGGGTAAAGAGCAGGGTACACCAGAGGAAGATAGCTGTAAAACCCCAGAAAATTGAAAAGTTTGGCTGGTTGCTATATCTCTTAATAAGTAGTGTGGGCAGTAAATACAGGTTTTGGGCTTACCAAGAGTCTCTTCTAATGCAAAACCTTGTTCATCCAGAGTACATCACTTACCATCACCTGACAGATTACTAATATTCTTCAGGAATAAAAACTTGTCCCTATTTGTTTGTTGTTGTTGTTGTTGTTGTTGTTGTTTTTGTACAAAATTACTTTATACAAAAAGAGAATATTTTGTATTAATGTTTGTCTGATTGATTGCAGGGTCAGCCAGCCCCACCTCCATCGTGATGTTGAGCCACGAACGTCTCCTAATGACATGGACTACGACTCACTGGATGGTTCGTCATCGCCACGGGAACAGAGACCATCTCTCACCACGAGCGAGAGGTACACACATACAAATTCTTCTCCACAACATCAACGAAGGGTGTCTGCACCTCCAGAAGTGCCGCCTAAACCTCAGCGCAAAACCTCCGCTCAGCAAAACCTACAGCCACCTAGTGATGCAAGCAGGCGACTTGTGAACAGCCCCCCAGTATATCCCCCTCCAAAACTTAACAGACATGCCAACCAAGACAACCAGTGCATTGAGGTCACCTCATCTGTTCCTCCTCCTATTCCGAAACGAACCACATCGAAGGAACATCTCTATCATACTGCATCAAAGGAACATCTCTATCATACTGCATCAAAGGAACATCTCTATCATACTGCATCAAAGGAACATCTCTATCATACTGCACCGAAGGAGCACCTTTATCACACTCTGGAGTATTCCGGTTCTCAAGGAGATTACTCACAGATAGACAGAGATGCTGTCAACTCTCCTACTACCAGCAGGGTGGATAGCAGGACTGGAAGTCATAAGGGAAGTTATACAGGAAGTGTGACAGGAAGCAGAACCGGAAGTCGGGCCGGTAGTCACCGTGGAAGTCAAGTGATGGTTAATATCGGAGGGTCAAGTAATAATGTGAACCATGACAGAGTGGAGACAGAAAGCCCTTCTTTTATGGCAAGGAAGATCAAAGAGCTGTTTGATGACCCTCGTTATGCTATGGTCATAGTGGAGAGGAATATTGACGAAGATGACGATGAGGATGATGAAGTAGAAGAAGGGTTGACAGGAAGGAGGGAAATGTCTCGCAGCACTCCTAGCCTAGCAGCCACTGGACTCACTGGAAGAGAAGGAACTGACAGAAGAAGCCTCAGACTGAACCACAAAGTAGTAGCCAGTAAAGGCAGGCTCATCTACAATTGAATATGTACCTTTACCTACATTAGTTGAGAAACTGAATAACTGCACATTATGAATTTTAATCTTACAAGTGTCAAATTTTTTTGTATAGGAGGCTGAACAGTTTTAAGTAAGTGCTGCCCCCAATTTGCCTTCACTAGAGTCCTTGTGAAATATTTTTTTAATTTCTGCTCAGTGGTTGATTAGAAATTCGGTAAAGGTCGTTTGCAAAACGGCGCGCTAAATGTGCGAAATAGCGCGCGCAAATATTAGTCAGCTTGCAACCCACCAAATACATTTTTGTGGGAAATTGTTATTTTTAATAGATTGAGGATTCTTTATTATCCTCCTTAGCCCCTACTCGATGTGTGCAAATTCGCTGCGTTGTGAGTACATATATAGTGCTGGTGCGAAAAAAGTATGGAACGGATAACTATATTGGCTGCGTTTCTGCTGTTTTCTAACCTTTCTGCAGGTAAGCCCTATTGAGAAATCAGCTGTATCTACGTGCGATGAATTCGGTGCTCGGTCTAGCTAATATGTGGAGTTTGAATTATTATTTTGCTACTCTCTGCTTACTTAACAAATGTGTTTCTAGCTACTACTACTAGCTATTGTTTGACCTCCCACAATTTTGGGAATTTGCCAAGGAACTAGCTAAGGGCTGTATTTATTTATCAAGTGGCTATTTGAATGTACTTTGCTGGCTATAGATAGTCCTTATATCTTTTGATTAATTGGCTGTTCTTGTGTAGAAGGATGTCTTCTAGTGTACACCAAGCAACCTGTTAGAGAGCTTCCATGTAGGCCTAGAGACCAACTGGAGCTGGAATGTGCTGTGAGTTACTCCATTGAAGTTGACACCGTCTTTACTCTGAGATGGACTCTAGTGTATGCTAATGGTCAGAGAAATACTACCAATTCTAGTATTACTGATAAAAGCGCAGAGAAAACCATCTCCTTAAATGTTGCCTCTAACAGAATTGATGAACTTTCTGAAATTTTTTGCACGGTTGAAATCGCAGAAATGGGAATGGTGGTTTCTAGCAATATCCTGAACCTTCGCAACGTAGCCTCTCTTAAAACTTGTAATTCAGAAGATGATGCACTGTATTTGGATGGCATGGCACGATGCATTTTGAACACGCCCACAACTCCGCCAATGGAACTCTCGGAGTATGTGCTGTACAGTGTTGCGGCTGTTGTGATACTCTTTGCCATCCTCATTGTCATCCTGTCGCTGAGCGTCGCTTTGCTCTGTCGGAGGAAGTGTGGTAACAAACCGGCACAGGGCCGCACCACCAGGATGGACTGTGGGACCCAGGATTCAGACTCCACCCATTCCGGGTTTTCTAACAGGTAAAGGGATATATAATCGCCTGTAATAAATAACACTAGGATCTGCTATGTCCTTCTGTGATGAATAAAACAGTGGGATTCATTTTTTCACAGTTCATTCTTTTAATTAGGCGGGCTGCGTTCAGAACAAAAAAAAACAATTTTTTTTTCTCCCTAATTTAATTCCACTAACAGGTATAATCATGTTTCCTTCTCACAGTTATTAACTTAACTTTCAGACACTAGCAGGAATGGAAGGGTCTCTCTGTAACAGAGGGAGCTACTAGAGCTGGGTTTCAGAGTGTGGCCACCTTTAATACTAAAGTTATCTTTAAATCTGGCTAATTGGATTGTACAAGAAGCTAATTTTATCGAGTTGGTGATGGTTGCCATGGAAACTAAGTATACTTCCTGTTTGATGAGAGTAGAGTGTGTGCAAGTGCATGTGTGCAAGTGCATGTGTTAGTTTGTGCTGAACGAAGTTTCTATTGCCCCAATGGAGCATGGCACTGGGCGTTGTAAAGGAATAGTTGTCCCTTACAAGACCAGAAGAATCCCGGTCTCAGAAAGCTTTCCTGTTGCTTAGAAAGTTTATCTAGCTGGGAAGGAGAGAAGCCCAACAGAGAGAGAAAGAGAGATGGTTGCTGTGTTCATTGCTTGTTCCCGGAAGATTGGCGGTATTTTGATTGACCTTGTAGTGTAGTGTAGTCTCGGACATCTTGTATGTTGCTCTAGACAATTGCTGAGGTATGACACTGAGTGATGGGAATGGGGAATGGAAGTTATCTGTGTACTGGCACATGGCTGCGTGGGCGGAAGCAGAATTAACTTTGAACATGAGACATAATTAATGTAGTATTGTAGACTTATTGCCGGGATTCTCCCGGGAAAATTAAAAGAATAGATATTTTATTTGCTGCTGATATTACAACAGTATTCTGTCTGTCTGTCTGTACGTTCTTGGCCGCAAAGGAAGTTAGAAAATCTCAGACATTCTTATCTTTGATTTCATCTTCTGAGGTCTCGCTTGCCACATGGAAAGTGAAGTTTCTTTTTCAAAAGATTCCCTCTCACCATCAGCAACTCACCATCACCAAACCAAACCTCTTCCTTTTCACCTTTTCATTATGGTAGTGGGGGGGGGGGGAAGGACATTAGTGTGTATGTGTGTGTGTAAGAGTTTAGTAGTTGTTCTGATGGATTCACTTTTAGTTTGTATCTTCAGAGTCCCCTAGTTTCAAAAAGATGCGTAATAGAGAGTATTCCAAATTCAAATTTGAGTTGTGTATTGATAAAGTTATCAACCAGCTGGATCAGGTGATGGCATTGTTTTATGAGATTGTTTAGACATCTCTGCACATGTGCAGTATTTGGTAATTATTTTTGCCGATATCAAGTAGTGGTCATTTCAGCTCAAGCCCTCACTTGTTTGTTTGAACTTGATATTGATATTGGGTTAGGAACAATCTCTGACATTATTTGTTATTTGAGACTAAGGTTCATTATTTTCAAGAGTGTTTCCCCTCAGGAGTAGATAGTGTCTATAGCAACTGTTAGTAGTAGCTGTCAGAGAGAGTAGAGTGCTTCTTGTCTGACGACAGGCATCGTCTTCACACATGTACAGTGTGCTGGTGTGAGCAACACAAGCAAGCAGAACAATTTCATTGTTTTCATATAGTCTGGCAGATTTCCTTTTTTTTTTTTTTTTTTTTTCCCTTTTTTTTTTCTTTCTGTCTCCCCGTCATGTTACATGCATTGTGTATTAGAAAGTTGTGTTTCTTGAAGGTGACAAGTACAGAGTGTAGTTGTCATTTTGAAAGTGCAACATCCTGAATGCCGATAAGCGTTTATGTGTGTATTTCCTTTTGGTCCGCAATTGGGTCGTCAAACTTGTGTAGCCTCCGGCATTTAACTCCTTCACCACATGCAGTCAATTTTTCAAACTCCAAAAGGAACAACAGAGAATGGTCTGTACCTCTTCAGTATGCCGGCTATTTCCCTGGCGGGTCTGCAGCTGTTCCTGTTATGCAGATGTGTGCATGTCTGGGATAGCCTCACTATTGAGGCAGAGTGTGATGTGGTGATGCTGTAACATGATAGTCTATGGATGCATCACACTCACTCGCTCACAGGGGGGAGATTAATCACCTTCCCAAGCACCAAGACTCTTCTTCTCTTCTTTGTTGTAACAAGCTAATTGCTGCAGTAATTGAAGTTTAAATGATCCGAGAAAGAAGTGCTTGTGTAGTGTTGGTGGGTGGGTGTTCTTTACATCAGAAACAAGAAGTGTGTCTTGTATTGGTTCCACAAATGGACATTCTTCTCCCAATTAGCAGAAGATACTGTTTCACTTGAAATGGAAGACTTCAAATGACAGAACATTTCCAGCAGTTTGACAGTGACTCTAATAATCTCCCATTAGTTGTAGCCATACATGTCAAACACATTTCTCCAAGATGCTGGGCATCCTCTTCCCAATTGCTACTGAGCATGCTCATAGTGAGGTAGCTATACTTCATGCTGGTCATTGTATACTTGATTTTTTTTTATTGTTGAGTTTGTGGGTCACTGTGTGACTGGCTATCCCTGCTGGTGTGGAGCTGTCCAGCTGTGTTTACTAACGTGTGTTCGTGGTTGGCCTGAACATTTGGGATGCTATCCACTTCTCAGCGAGCACCACTGAGGATGTGGTGTTATAGCAACACTTCCTATGTGGTTTGAAGTTGGCAATGGAGGGGCTAAAGTCAGCACTTCATATCCTGGCAGATGACCTGAGGGCAGTTTGGGCACTAAAGGCTTTCTGGTCTCTCTTGTCAAGACTATTCACTAATACATGAACGCACACACATACACACATACAAACACGTGTACATACAACAAATATAGCACACATCACATACACATACACTCCTACATCAAATAAATAACACTCATAATATACACACTTATATACACTCATATACACACACCATATACAACACGTATACACTTAACATTGTATATATTCATTATTGCTAACAGCAGCATCATTAACTTGAGGCCATTACTCAAAATTTTGATTTTTTTCAACCTATTGCATATTCAAGTTTAAAAAATCATTCGCTTAAACACATAATACACTTACACATACCAACACATGTACACACATACACACATGCTTACCAGCACACATACCATACAAATACACATACATACATCACACCAACATGCACACATACAAATGCACGTACATTCACATGTACAATCACACATTCTCTTCGCTCTTCTTGTTGTGTCATGTAAACACATCCTGTTAAATAAGGGAAAATATCTGCTCCATCCTCCAGTACACATGTTGTCCTCCTGTCTCTCTCACACACAATTAGTGAGTTCAAGTGACACATTTGCAGTATGCACTCGTGTTTACCTCTCCTCTCCCTCCTCTAGCAGCTCCATGGTTACCTGCCTATCTCTCCCTTCTCTACCAGCTGTGCCTATTGCTATTTCATTGAGTATTTTCTCACAGCTAATTATTCTAACAGTGTGGGTATTGTACTTGAGTTTAATTATATTGCAGGATATATTCACAATGTCAGCTAATAGGATTAACACAGAGTTATTACTTGCACTCAAAATTGATATAGTCTCTAGTCTCAGTTTTATTCATAACTGTTTATCCTCACATCTTCAGCCAGTGTTTCTGCTCCTTCCTCCCTATCTGCATCTCCTGGCTACAGGGTTTGTTTGGTTATTGTCTGAGTTTTGAGGTTGCGTAGTCTTTCCGTTACTCTAAACAAACTGAAATTCTACTTTAAACTGTTTGGCTTGCCATCTCGTGCCAGCAAGAGGTGTATCCATAAATTCATTTACTCAATTAATTTTGATAGCACTTTCATGGGTGTGAAAACCACACCCATGAAATATCACTCGCACGAGGTGACAAGAACTAAAGATTTTTACTTGCACGATTAGCAATGAAGATTCACTTGCTCTGCTGTCCTCGTGTGGTCAAACAGTGCTCATTAATAGCTGAGGGTTCTCTGGTGGCTCTTTTAGTAATAATTTAGAACTAACACATCTATGGCACTAAGCTTTTCCTTTGAAGGGTTAGCTATTTTTGAATGAGCAGTGTTGCCTCATGTCTGTTGGCTGTATGAAGTAACATATTTAAACTCTGAACTGGTCCACTAGCTCAGAGGCATCTCATGTCATGGCTGCATTATGATGATCAGCTCTGCATCTTTGCATCATTTCCTCCTCCGTATTGCTACAAGTACATTCACACGTTTCAGATCAGGCATGACAGGGGGCGGGGCACCCAGGTCTAGTTTACACCAATTTTTGTTATTCCAGTCCAGCTGGCGTTAATTCAATTGTTGTCATAGCAAACACTGACCTTAGCAATACTGTGTAGTGATGGTTGTGTTCCCACACTCTTCCTGAGGCCAGACCGACTGGCTCTATGCTGTGGTCAATGCCAGCCGCTAAGTCATGTGGTGGTCGAAACCAATCAAATTGCCTATTTGAATTCAGTGTCAACATTGCCTCCAGCAACTTGTGGGAGGCGCCTCTCATAACCAAGCTCCTCCCACTTAAACGGTATGCACCGCATCCAGTTAACACCTACACAAACTTTGTTCGTGATAGTGATTACAGGTTGGAGCATATAGGGATTCTCACCCTGTCTCGATAACTTGTGTGAGTGGGCGGGATTTCTGAAACAGTCCATAGATGCATATCATATTCCATTTAGTGTGCACTTAGTGTCGTATACGTGCGTACAATTGCATTGCACTTCCTGTTCCATGCATGTTGCCATTAAGCCCCACCCACTCAGCCCCACCCCATCTCCTCATCCATCAGTTCAATAATATTTAATTTGTTTTATTTTATGTGTGCATAATTCAGAATGTCGTCAGAGAAGAAGAGTTCAGTGACCTTCTCCAAGTCCATGGAGGGCTCTGGGAGAGTGTCGTCCACACAACTGCTGCTGGCCGCGCACACCAACAAGACGTGTCCCTCCATGCCCTGCCCTCCGACCCCTGGAGAGGTCACCAAACTTGATCTCGCCATGCCAACCAGCCACTTCCTGGACGTCTGTCACGTGACTAGAGAAGGAGGCGCGGAGGAATCCTGTGAATGTGGTAGTGAGCAAGATGATGAAAGAGCAGAGAAAACCACGCCCACCAGTGTTACGTGGGCAGGCCCCTTGCGTGTGGGGGTTCGTAATCCAACCTATACTCCATCTTCTCCTAATTTCACAGGAGAGCCACAAGACGCCGCTGAATTGGGTTTTGCTGACTCAGCATATGTCAGATCTCGCTACGAGTGGAGCGAACCGGACTCTTTGGTGGAGAGCTCATCAACAGATGGCGGGCAATACCCGGGAGAAAGAGACAACAAATACAAGGGAGACTATGAGAGGGACCCGCTGTACATGTCGTCACGCCAACAGAGACGAACGCCCACGTACGTCAATCAATCACACACATGCACCAACACGCCTTCATCCTCCGCCCACCAGCAGCAGCAACCTGCACATCCGAGAGCAGACAAATACAGAGGCGATTACGAACGATCAGATACATACATTTTCCCACCAAACACACCCATCGCCTCTGCCTCACCTTCTATAACCACACCCACCAATGCAGACTTCCCCTCTACCTTATCCTCTCCCGTGGACAATTCTGACGGTAGCCTACAGGCTGGTATAGGATCCGGTAAATACCGAGGAAATTACGAGAGGAGTAATCTCTACGTCCAAAACTTACTCAAAACTGAAATCCCTTCTGCTAAAAATAGTCGCAGCCACACTGAGCATGTGCAGCTGTTTCCTAGCAACAGCAGCTGAAGTGTGGCTGGTAGGGATGATTATATTACACAGCAGTAGTCACTTCATTAACTGACTCTATCATTTGTCTTGCTATTGTATCATTCTCTCTTGTATAGCTTCTGTTAAACTTCACTCGTTGAAAAAAAACAACAAATAAAAGCAAATGAGTTTTATCTTATTTTAGAGCTCAGCATTTGATGGTCATCACTGTTCACTGGGACCAGACTTTTCAAAGAAGGAAAAGAAGCAACTATCGGTTTTCTTGTGTGATTATTTGCACTTTCCCTGAATCATCAGATGTGATGGTTAGGAGAAGTAAGCAGAAGCCATTGGTTGTAGACCTGTTGGTACCAGGCTGGGTTCTATTCATGATTAATAGGAGAGCTAATTATGCTCAGATATCAATACTATTCAACCTGGACCTTGAATGGAAGGGATAGGTAATGAAGTCAAAGCCACAGTCTGAAATGTGATCTGCAACCACCAGCTCCCAGCTGGGCCACAGGAAGCAGTTCTAATCTTTCTATCCCCTCCCTCTCTCCCCCTCCCCAGTTGAGTTAATATTGCATTAATTAACCTTACAATGTATACTGATGTACATATATATCTCCATAGGAATATTATTACTACTCATTGAATACAAGTGGAAGATCTAGATATGTTCAAACAAAGAGAGCTGTTAGGCAAGAATGACTGAACAATTGCATTCACTTTGGGAAAATATCGCGAGATCAAATAATGTCGTACACAATCTTCTCACTTTGAGGAGCAATTCATTAGATTGTCTCCGGCAGTTGCGAAACCAACTGCTAGTTACAAATAGTTACTCATTACAAATGCTGGACTAATTGCCCACAAATTGTGACAGGAAGATACATCTCCACTGGAGTAACTGGGTCAGTGTAATGGCATGCAAGCCTCTCAGATGTCCTCTCAGATGTCTGGTGAACTAGGGCACTTAAATGCATTCATGCACACAGTACAGCTCTGTATCGGCAAGTACGTTTGAATTTAGAGTAGGCTTCTTTAGGTTTGCGACACAAGCCAAAACATTTCAACTCCCCAAAACAAATAATATACTATCAATTTATGGAAGAGTGATGCTGGTTTATGCCTAAAGGAAAATGTATATTCATTTGAATTGCCACTCTCGCTTGAGTGTGATATTGAAATTATGTCTATAGATATGTGAGATTGTGTCACCTGATCTGCTGCAATAGTAATAATATTAAGATTCTAGTCCTAAACTCCCTCATCTCTCTCTCTCTCGCATAATGAATCTCTGCCATTACCTTAGCCCACCAGTATAACATACACTGACCAATCACATCCACTACTGACCAATGGTGAGGAAACACTTTAATTAATCCAATCAATCAAAACAAAACAACAAAAGAAAAGAAAAAAGAAAAAAAGAAAAGAAAAAGATCAAGAAAAAAGATCATGAAGAAGTGAGTGAGTATATAATTGTTGGTTGAGTGTCATAATTATATTGTAGTTAGAAACACGCTATTGTGTCTCAGTGGGTGTGTCCTCTATTAAGGCAGCGTCTTCGCTGTTATTTTTAATAATTTGTTCTATGCAGTATTCGCTCTCTTGACTGACAGCTGTCAGTCTCAGGTCAAAGGAGAGGAGAGTCTTGTTTTCTTCCATGCCTTCTTGCAGCAGCTTCCCTCCTCCTTCCCCTAGCCTGTTACCAGTGATACTCAAAGACGTCAGACTTCTGTTCACCATCAACATCTAAGTTATTAATGTATATTAATTAAATCTATGAATGATGCCCCCAACAACTTGTGAGTTATTATGATTGAAATGACTCCTAATTGATTGGAATCTCCCATAAATAGCACAATAGCCTACTGAGAATAACATATACTCTTATGACACAAGGCCCAAAATGTGAACTTAACTCAAGCCACACCCACTTCACACCCTCACCTCCGCTAGTGCTGGCGCTGATGGTTCTCCGATATTATTACTGGAGATGTCCAGAGAGTGTAGACTGTTGTTCTTACAAAGAGACTTGAGCAATGGCTGCACGCCCAAGTCTCCAAGCCAGTTCATGCTGAGGTTTAGCTTCGTCAGCACAGAATTCTTTTGGAGGGCGTGGCCTAGGGCGGAGCCAGCTTCGGTCTCCAGTTTGTTGTCACTGAGGTCTAATTGGGTGAGTTTAGGGGAGTGGTCGTTGAGGAGTTTACCCAGTGCCCTACCTGCCTTGGCTCCAAGAGAGTTGTGGGACAAATCTAAATATGAGGGAGGAATGGAGGTGACATGAACAACAACAACAAAAATAAATCAATAAATAAATGAACAGAATATTGGCAGTTTTTAGTGATCACTATCTACTTGGAATGTAATTTGTGAAGTGTGTATGATATTGTTGCACTAAAGAGTGTTGGTCTCCTTCACACACACATCAAGAATATGTTACTATAAATCCTGACTTATTTGCCAATTTGAATTTTGTTGTTTTTTATTTACTACTACTGTTGCTACAATTTGGTGATTCAAGGGTATGCGAAAAAATTTTTTTTAACACAGCAGCAGCAGCAACAACAACAACAACAACAACAACACTATAGAACACCATGGCAATGCTTCCATACCTAGCAGTGTGAGTCCAGGATGATCCAATAGATGAAGGACCAAGACTCGAGCCTGCTCGTTACTAACTTTACTCTCTCTCAGTCTAAACACCTCCAGAGTGGGTGTGGCTTTAATGGCCATGCCCACATTTTGACAGTCCGTGTTGGTGAATTCAAAGAACGACCACTGGAAGTTCATGCCACAGTTTCGAACACTAAAAAAACAAAAACAAGGAGATGAGATGAATAGGCAACTGTATGATTATATGCCTTACTTATGATGTACTGAGCATACCCATTTATGATGTACTGAGCATGCCCATTTATGATGTACTGAGCATGCCCCATTCATATTAACTGTAGCATCCATTTTGACGCCCACCTGCTGATCGGCACTCAGCTACACTTATTAGGTGCCCATCTGCTGTTAGTGCCCTTTTTAATTTTTATTAAGCTCCTAACCCCTGGCTGTTTAGTGTTACAAGCAGGGACACTTAACTATCAGCGTCTACAGCGTTTACTTGACATCTTTGCTGACAGTTCAAGATATTGTTAAGTTCTAGTTTGCTATTTCTCTTACGCATAAGCGAGTTGAAGTTCCTTGAGTTGAACTAGGTTCTTGAGTAGCACTGAGCAGTCCAAGTGGTCGTTGTTAGGATGAATGGACAAGTCTTCTGTACCGCTGCATTGTAACAACATTCATACCCTAACAGCCTTTGCTATGAGTCATATCATACACAATAGCTGCCTTAGTTATAACACACACAATAGCTGCCTTAGTTATAACACACACAATAGCTGCCTTAGTTATAACACACAATAGCTGCCTTAGTTATAACATCACAATAGCTGCCTTAGTTATAACACACACAATAGCTGCCTTAGTTATAACACACACAATAGCTGCCTTAGTTATAACATCACACTAGCTGCCTTAGTTATAACACACACAATAGCTGCCTTAGTTATAACACACACAATAGCTGCCTTAGTTATAACACACACAATAGCTGCCTTAGTTATAACATCACACTAGCTGCCTTAGTTATAACACACACAATAGCTGCCTTAGTTATAACACACACAACAGCTGCCTTAGTTATAACATCACACTAGCTGCCTTAGTTATAACATCACAATAGCTGCCTTAGTTATAACACACACAATAGCTGCCTTAGTTATAACACACACAATAGCTGCCTTAGTTATAACACACACAATAGCTGCCTTAGTTATAACATCACAATAGCTGCCTTAGTTATAACACACACACTAGCTGCCTTAGTTATAACACACACAATAGCTGCCTTAGTCATAACACACACAATAGCTGCCTTAGTTATAACACACAATAGCTGCCTTAGTTATAACATCACACAATAGCTGCCTTAGTTATAACACACACAATAGCTGCCTTAGTTATAACACACACAATAGCTGCCTTAGTTATAACATCACACTAGCTGCCTTAGTTATAACACACACAATAGCTGCCTTAGTTATAACACACACAATAGCTGCCTTAGTTATAACACACACAATAGCTGCCTTAGTTATAACACACAATAGCTGCCTTAGTTATAACAGTCACAATGTTATAGTCAAAATGTAATGATGTAAGTTGTAAGTAGCAAATGTTTCTACTCTGTCAGGTTCTAGAAGACAGCGATCAATTAGATTCCATAGCTGGCAGAGCCACCTCCCCTTCATAAACTCCACCCCCTCCAATCACACCAATCTTATCTAAACTCACGTATCAGCATCATCATCATCCGGCACCATTGGGTTGTCATGAATGGGAGGCAGCAGTTGCCTGACGACCAACCTCTTCACAAACATGCACGATAGCTTCAGGACTTCCTCTAATTCCTCCACCTTGCTCTGTCCTGGCACAAACTTCTCCACAGCTTCCTGCACATGACGCTCGAAGAACAGCGTCTTCCAGGAGTGGGCGTGGTCTGCTATGTTGCACAGCTCCCAGCGAGCCTTGCTGCATTTCTTCCAGTAGTCTTCATCTGATATGAGAGGTGCACTTGTAGAGAGAGGGACAGTGGTGGGGAGTCTCTCCAACACTTTCTCCTTGTGGTAGTCATCCAACTCATCCAGGATGGGGTGCTCTAACAACAACCACAGGATGTAGAGTGCAGGGTTCACTAATATCTAATAATGCACTAATAATACATGACATTACTGAGCGGAAAATGTTGGTTTGTAAATACAAAGCTTCAAAATGGTTTATTAAAAACCTCACATTCCTGTATATGAAAACAAAACAAAACAAAATAACAACAAGAAAACCTGATTACAAATAGAACAGGGTGAGGCATGTTATGCTATCACCCTATGACCTCGCATGTCATCAATATTGAATCCTTATATTATTACTTGTATTACATCATCAAAATTCAGAGAAAACAGTGAGTAATACAGTGATTTCAAGTGCAGCAGGAAGTGACATATACACAAGTCATTATGCACAGTCTAACAAGTTTTATTTTGTGTTGACACAAAAGGGTAGGTCTTCTTTAAAAAGAGATGTGGCATTTCACTTCACACAATTACTACACATGTACACACACTACTAGAGATATGCGAGCAAGCCATAATGCAATAATAAAAGTATGTAGCCGTTCCATTACTACTAGCTAACAAAATACGGAATTACTTTCTTGCAACCTCAATTTACCCGAGTAATGGTAGTTCAAGTCTGACCATCTAAATGACCAGTAGCTCCTGACAATAAGCATTCTGCTACTTACAAATGACAGATTAAAAAAAAAAATTAACATTATGGTAAAAGGATTTCAATGCCATAGTAACCACTTGCCACAACTATTTGTGATGATAAAATAAGAATTTATAGCATAGTTTTGAGCCATTTGCTTACTACAAGTAGGCGGGAAGCCTAACAATCTGTAAAAAAAAAGAAAAAGATAGTTGATCGCTTTAAGTGCCATTCTATAGCTTTCAGAAACAAACACAAAATACACACATACACACCTCCTAAGATGATACAGGTAAAGACTGATAAACCAACGAGATTTGTTTAGTGGATATGGGATGTGGTCGAGCCTAACACAAAATGCATATGACAAAAATGACATGTAGGTCCAAGCAATAACAAACATCCCCGATTTTCAATTGTGTTACCCCTGATCATGTCTTGTCTGCTTCACCTGCTCATCAGGGGTTGCACAACTGAAAATCGGGGATATTTGTTTGTATTATAAGGTTTGGACGTACGTGTGTCATTTTGTACTTTGACCATCGTATTTGTGTTAGCTCAGTGGTCAACCCCGTCCCAAACTTCACTAAACAGAATACTCAAATGAATGATCTTTACCCATATCATCTAAGGACATTGAAGTGATTACTGTTTAGAATTCTTTGCGGGTGTAGTTAAAACGTACAAACTTACCGGAGTTCATTTTCTATTAGATTTAGTGGCGGTGGTAAGTTAATGCTATTTGTCATAGTTATACGCCCTAGCAACAATCTTACTTGAAAATCTGTTGTCCAATAGTCTAACCATAAGTCTTGTTTTGGTATGCCCAATGAACAAGTATGTGTGAAAGTGTTTACAGCTACTGCTTAGTTAAAGAATAACACAAAGTAAACATTCACAAATAAATATTATAGCTACCCTTGCACAGCTTTTTCGGCTCTTATAGTAGTAAGCATGTCCTAAAATGGTTAGGTTCAATACTGTGCTATTCCTTAGAAATGCCAGGGTATTTTTGTTTTTTGTTTTTCAAGTCGAGTGTGGTTATGGATTGAAACCCTTTACCTTATACATACTTATTTAAAAAACTCGACTATTTTTTTAGTAGCTGGAGTGTTAGAAGTTAAAAATAAAAATAAAAATAATGCATAAAATTACTGTAGTTTTAACCTAACTAGGGAGGCTCACTCGCCACTTGTGCTCAAGCACACCACCAGTTTAGTCTCTGCCTGTTCACAAACTAACTTGCCACACTCACTGTGGAAGTTGTCCACTATAAACTTGATAATGACATCTTTGAGAGGCATTATTGTCTCCAAGTTCCATTTTGGATCTTCTGCAATCACCCTCCTCATTAGCCTGGGGTCTGCTGCAGGATTACCCTGGGGCAACTGACTGTCCCCAAGCAATGCAGTCTCTGCCGCCTGTTGAAATACATAACAGTAGTTTTTTGTCTGGACAAACTAGCGAGAATGATACAACTTGCCATTTTATTCCGGTTGTAGCAACGTTAGAAACAGAACAGGTTTACTCTTCAAGTTCGGTACGGTGCACGAGTTCAGTTTCTATGGCAACGAGAACAGTTAGATTAGGTAATAATCGTCAATAAGCATTGCTACGATACCCCAGGCGTAACTGATTGAACGTGTCCAGAAAATTTGGAATTCTCTTCACTTCATTGAAGTGATTGAATCTAATGAGCCGTTTGACATTTCTATCTGTCACTTACCTAGATAGTAAGTTGCTAGTAGCATAGGCCTCAACGGTCCTTGGATTTTTTTATTTTTTATTTTATTTTTTTTTTACAGCAACAATACACAAACCATAAAATTCAGATTTTGAACCTGCAAAGTAGCTAGTATCCTACACGAGCTTGAAAATCCCCTTACTAAGCCATTGCTCTTATTTCTTTCCTATATTCCACCGATGGACAAGTTCAATCGTTTGTTTCAAAATAGTACCTGTCAACTTTACACTGAGATGTCTAGGCTGGTGCGGTTATTTTCTAGCAACTTTTTGAAACATGAGTGCATCATTGCTGTTAATGATGACCTCAGTCAGCTCAATTGGCAACAGAAAATCAATTAGAAAATGAAAATTTGGGGTTGGGTGATGCTACTTAGAGTATATCTCTGAAATGGAGGAAGAATAATAGATCCTATACCCTTTTATAAAGCTGTACGTAGCTTTTATGTGGCTTCCTTACATAAAATGCTGAAAATTTTTCCATTTAGTGATTCAATTTTTCAGATTGGGAATTATTAATCCTGAAAACGTTTCCAGTTATGATTTTTGTACAGTAGAAAGGCTAGCCAACCGTTTTCCACAGCTAATGACTGAGAATCTATTGATTTATTGAGAACAGAGTTTATGGACTTGAAGCTTTCTCCAGCAGCTGAATTACCTACTCCTGACACTTATAAATCTGCAACAGGTGATGAAAAGCCCAGGCCTGGGAGATTTTGGAATGAAATTGGTAAAATGAAAACTTTGGAAGGAGAGATTTGATTTCCATTGTTGGACTAATCACTGCCAACTCAGAACGGGGATTTTCTATTCTGAGGAAAATTCACACTGACTAACGTCCAACTCTCAAGCAGTCCACACTTGTTTCTTTAATGTCCATTAAGAAGAATGCTGCTATGACAGTGTATCTAGTGAAGAACTATATAAACAAACACAATAAGCAATGACTTACAATGGTTTTAAATATGGGAGTAACTTGTGGGTGTGGCTTTATGGTCCCGGAATCTATTTGGAAAAGTTGAGGCCATGCAATAGTAGTTTTGTACAAGTTTATTTTCTACGAAATGTATATCCACAATAAAGAAAATGAACAATAAATTGTGAGAAATGAATGATGGATTGATGAAAGTAAAAAACTCGAGCAATGATTGGCCACCCATTACTCTTGCATGACGGTGTGATCTGTCTTCATGGCGTGATTGAAGGGGATGAAATGATTGCTACATGTTGTCTGATGCCTGGCTCTGAACATTCAATTTCCAGCTAAGGATGAACTGTGACCTTAGCTTGACCTCTGATATCCGTTAGTTGGTCACAGCACAAGCTTGCCAGTAGTGTGAACTGTCCTACTTCACTAGGGTACAAAGTGCACTCCACACTGGCGGAATCTCCCGGGAACAAAAGCTTCCTAAAAAAAAGAAGAGTACATAACATTATTTAGTGCAAATATTCAATAGAATGCAAACAACACCATAAAACAATATATTCAATGTGAGTATAGAATTTGCTAAATTATTATTTGCTATACCTAGTGAATTCATTCTTGAGTTTGCTACACCTGCTAACTATGCTAATTTTATTCATTTTACCCTCACCACTCATGTCTATATAACGGACATACTTGTAGCTGAGTTCTTTGCTGGAACACAGTGACTGTGCTTGTAGGATGAAGAGCATTCGAGAGAGAGATGTCAGGAGAGTGTTTGTGAAGGAGATCTTTACTCTTAGGAGACTTCCTAGACTAACTTGACGAGCACATGAGATCTGCAGTTCCGGCACACTCAACTGTACATTATACACCTGCATACACACACATACACACACATACACATACACACACACACACACACACACAGTATCAGGGAAGATATGGGGTGTGTGAAATAGTGAAAAATAAAATTTAATGTTGTTGTTGACAATATTATAGTCAATAGCAACAAGTTCTAAACTTTATATACTTCTAAGTTAGAATTAAATTTAACACTTATAAACTAAATATTATATTATTACAAACTGAATATTATAGCAGTGACCACTGATTTTAAGAGTGAAATGCATGGTATCTTATAACCCACAAGTTTATTCGAGACAATTAATAATTACTTATCTGGTGCTACTCTGCTCTGCATAAGTGGTAACCTAGTGGTGAGCTTTATTTTCGTGACTATCAGCTCTAATCTATGTATGTGCATTGCATGTATGAATAGATGAGTAGTGTGGTCATTAGAGCTAATTTGGGAGCAATTTCAAGTTTGGAATATTTTGGATAGTATCGAGTGTTTGGGTAAATATGAACCTTATCATTTAATGTTTCTAATCAATATTTATAACTCTGTCATGTAATGAATGTGGCAGCTGTTCATGTCGGTCCATTAGTGTGTTCATGTCAGTCCATTAGTGTGTTCATGTCAGTCCATTAGTGTGTTCATGTCAGTCCATTAGTGTGTTCATGTCAGTCCATTAGTGTGTTCATGTCAGTCCATTAGTGTGTTCATGTCAGTCCATTAGTGTGTTCATGTCAGTCCATCAGTGTGTTTATTTACCTTTAAGAATAGTTGTTTGTTCTCTCTAGCCTTAATGACAATAAAGAACTGTAGCATGCATTGCTCCTGGATGTTGCGGAGATATCTCCTGGCCTCCAGAGGAATAGTAACTGATGCACCTGCAATACAACAAGCTAGAATAATACAAGCACTCAGTCAGTGAAGCTATTGGATGGAGAAATTGCATATCTAAATTAAGTTGTATTTGTGATGACTCTCTGTAACCATGTTGAATGTGCATATATCAGACTCACTCTGTCCAGGACTGATGATGCCACAGAACTCCATGCTCATGAAGCTACAGATAGGTTCTCCAGTATACAGTATGGAGAATCCCGCCACTTTCCCGTCAATAGTGCGCAGCGCGGCGCCTTTATTTCCCACCACAATATTCAGGTCCAGGTTCTCACCAAGCTTCACACCTTCATTATGTCGCACTTCGAACGAGCAGTCGTGTGTGGGTGGGGGAAACATGCGAGTCTTGGTAACACCAGTTTTGGATAGAGATTTCATTGTTTTATAGGAGTCTGTGATATCCAATGGGTCACTGTCTGTGACTTTGAAGGACTGAGTCACAATGGCTGTCCCAACTTCATCCCTGTTTACTCGAGCTAGGTTCAGAGGCTTGTTTGACGTGCCATAGCTATATTGGGCTAGTGAACGCAGATATTTGACATCAGCATCCACTTCTGATCGTATACACTCGTTGCCATACGGCCACTTCTTGCCACTTAGACCGTCTTTGATGGCTTTCACGGACGCAGGACCCACTCGGTATCGACCGCCATGCTGTTTGTAGGATGTCGGGTCCAACACTTGCCAGCCGCCGTAACCTTCTGTTAAGTCATCTCGTCTCATCCATGCCTCAACCCACACATGGTACACCCTGGGATGTCACATGAAATATACAAACCCATGACAAACAACTTTGTGACATACATAGCACAGGTAGTGTGATGGTAATATCTTAATATGTTAACTATTTCCTTTCTAACTCATGCATTCAATATGAGTTAAGCCTGCCTCATTGATAAGTTGGCAATGAGCAATCCACCAAATGATAAATACATTGTACATACAATACAATATTATTAATAGTACGGTGCGTAAGTTGCCCATTCAAAAATGTATGGGAAAAAAAATCGCTGTTTAATTGAAATTGCACGGTGAAAGTGAAATAGCACGTAACTAATTGAAATACCTCGGTAACTAAGTGGAAACTAAGTGAAATACCACGATAGCTAAGTGAAATAGTATGGGTAAGTACGCACGCGTGCAGCGTTAACCTTGGAAGCTTGCTTACAGTTCGAGTAGCTTCTAGTTGGAGACAATGTCATTCTTTACTGCAGAACTCTACCGTATTAGACGGAATGTTTTTCAACAGGTTAGGAGCCGTACATTGAAAATGAAGTTACAGTGGAAGCTAATCCTGTAATAAGGAGATAGTGAACGATACAGTGTAGCTACAATTGCAAATTACTTTTTCAAAAGCTGGCCTACTATTAGCGAGTGATAGCATGGGTAACCTGTGGTGTTAGGGATCAATAGCACTTGTAAAGCAACTGAAATAGCATGAGGTGAAGCTGAGTGCTATTTCAATTGTGTTACTCGTGCTATTAATCCCGAATAGCACGGTTACCTGTGCTATTACTCATACATATGCTATAAAACAATTCTTTGTTGCTGTAAATACATCAAAGTGCAATTTAAATGAAGCACCAAGGGTGCAAACTCTCTGCGCTACTATACACTAGCTAGAAATTACAAAATCATCTCAGACCAAAATAATAATTTGCAATGAAAACGATAGGTGGAAACTCTGTGTTTATAAGAGAAGCTAAACAGGCCAGAGACTCATCGGTATATATTTTCAACACGAAACTTCACTTCTGCACTAGGTTAAAAACATTTCCAGCACAAGCAAAACTACAGCGAGCAGGCAGCAAGAAATTTTTGCTCACGTGAATACAATGTGCCAATAGTGTTTTACCCATAATAGCTGGTACCTACACAGAGCTAAAGCTTCATGCTTTCTCAAAAATCAGCCCAAAATTAAACTTTTTTTTTAAGCATAATAAAAGGTCTTAAATCGTCGTTCTGAGTAAGTTAATACCTAAATCAAATAGTTAATTGTTAGTAATCTCCAAAATCAGAGTGTGACAGACAGACAGACAGACAGGATGACTACTATAACCCTCTTGCACATGAGCACTGAGGGTTAATCAAGGCTCTTAATTATGGTATGCATCATGAATGAGATATTGACTAGTGTTATAGGAGAGTACTCATGAAGTAAATTTAATCTGGAATAGTGTTCTCTTACCAGAGTTGGTCTTTGTTGAGAGCGTTGAGGATGTCTCCAGTAGGTGCGAAGTATCTCTCCACATGTCCTAGTTTCTGGCAGTGGTGGGCGGCATTGTAGCAAGTGACGGGACGAGCTGCTATACCTAGGGCCCGGAGCAGTGTTATTGCTACTCCAGCAAACACCCAGCACTGACCATACCTGCACAATGACATGTCAACACATGTTACGTGCATGTGTACCTATATGTAAGTTATAGTTAAAGCATGAGCGCTTAGTTTCTAGTCGATTTATTGCACGACAGCCCGAGGGCCGTAGGCCCGAGGACTGAGTGCGATAAATGTACTAGGCACTAAGCGCTCATGCTTTAACTAGTTTAAATACCGGGCAAGTGTTATTGCACACTTGCCAAGTTATTACACCTGACAACAATATAGCAACGGTATTTAATACAATTTATAAGTAAAAATTTAACAGAATTTTTTTTTTTAATAATAATTTACTTTCAATGATTTGGGTTTAGTTTTAACAATATTATTGGCTGTAAAAAATGAGAAAATTTGCTATTATAATAATTACTTTGTAATAAAATGAAAGGAAAAAATGTACAGAAATTATAAAAATTTGTAATAAAATTTAAAGGAAAATTTACAGAATTTATTCTTTTAATTTCCCTCGTGATGAGTATGGTCAACATTTGCTAAATGTAGTAGTGCTCGAGTGTAGTAGAGTGTAAGGCGCAAACATGTCCCTAAAATTTTTCGACCCTTTACCTGACAGTATTTCTAGAACGGTAGAACTTGGCGAGAATGGAGGTGGAGCCAGTCCACCTGGAGGGGTGCATGCCTCCCATGTGACTGCCGGTACCTCTGCCCCCATTGCTCTCCAGTAGCAGTCCCTGGTAATCACACGAGTTGAGCTGGGCAATGAGCTCACGACACACCTGTATGGCACTCTTGCACTCCTCAGAGTTCAGCTCTCGTAGTAGGTAAAGGGCAACATCCAGACAGTGTTCCTCGTACTGCAATATCAATGATGTGATAGTATGGAGAAAAAGTCACACCTCTGTCTATTTATCTTCATTTAACAATAGCTAATGTTATTAGTTTTAACAAGTTCATATGGCACATCATCTGTGTGCTAGACTTGTGTATGCATGCGATGAACTGGTGTAAGCATGCCCAGCCTGCTGGATGTACTTGCTGTAAGTATGTATACGTACGTGCATGCTTGCTTAACTTACTTGTCCGTATTCCCAATGAAGTGGAGTTTTGCAGGAGTCCACACCTCTCCAGATAATGCCCACATCGTCCAGCAAGTATGCATCTCTGTGCAGATCATTTTCAACGTACACTTCATCCACTGACAAAACATATTGCATACACAAATATAATTTACAAAGAGATCAACCTAAACAAGAGAGGGAAAAAATAATGTACAGGGAAAGGGAAAATTGGCTTCTTCACAATTAACAGAATAAATCATAATAGCTACACATAGCTAAGCTTGCTTATAAAATGTCAAGTCAGTGCCATCAAGAAGAACAAACTATATAAATACAAAAATAGCTAATTGAAACTAAGAGCAGCTCACATACTATTTGTGCCATTTAGCACACCTCTAGTAGCAATTGAGATTTTTTTTGTCAATTACAATCCAATGGTAAATATTGGTACTCTATTAGAACACCCACAATATTTTCTCCCTTAGCCCTAGCCCCTCCCCTTTCTATAAGCCCTGCCCCTCCCTCTGCCACTGCCTCCTCCCCCTACCACCACCTCCCCTCCCTTTTGTCCATTCAATAATCTCACATACATGGTTCCCAGCAGTTGAAGAGGACCACTATAGATTTAGGATGGAAATGGGTGACAACGTCCTTGCCATTCCTCTTGGTCATGGACACATGTGCATTATACTTGCCCACTGAGAAGTTAGGAGGTATGGGAATGCCCAGGGAAATGTTCTTTCTCATTGTCTTCACGTTCTTCTCCGTTTTAAAGTGAGCAAAACGATCCTGTGGACGGAATACAGGTATGAATGTGAGCGTGACATTGCAGTCATAGTTTATGGGGAATGTTGTGTTGAGGGTCATATTGAGGGTATTGCCCCTTCTCATTATCACATTGGTATCTTCGCAGTGAAACCTGCTCGTGTGGTTGTTAGCACTATCAATGCTAAACGTCACGCTTGCGATTTCTGCACCTTCATTGAAAGCACTTATGTCTAGCTTGTTTAAAGTAACTGCAGATCGTGAAGTTTGCACTCCTTGAGTCCTCCTTGATGAGTGCGTGCAGTTGTCAGTCGTCTGAGGCCTTCTCGGGATGTTTCGCTTAGAGTCTATCCACACAGTACGTGTTGTGGTTACCACTGTTGCTGGTCTTTTTAACAAAGCCTTTGAAGAGTCTGCACGATTGGGAGTGTGATTTAATTTGCCAAAAGCTGTTTTTCCTGATTGCTTAGTGGAGGTTCCAGATCCTTTTAAAGCCGATGGCGGCATGCACGATCTAGGTCTTTCTGGTGGTCTGCCTTGTGATGTAGTTTGTGGCCCTGCAATTAGTGACGACTTTGGCCTTGATTGGAATTCAGACTTGGAGAATTGTGTTTGCTGACATAGGGAAGATTTGGGGTGGGAAAAGGTTGATAATACTCCCAATGGTCTGGGCGAGGCTGGTGGGTGTGGCAGAACGTGGTACTGCTGCATTCGAGTGGGTTGAGGTGGAAAGTTAGGAGTACCAGTCGAGTTGCAATCCTGGTGGGACCTCATTTCAGTGACCCTGTAATAATTACAAACTATTTTAACAGGCATTTAGTAGTTTGAGCAAGCTAAATCATAGCTAGCCAGCAATTCTCTACTGCCTATTTCAGCTACTTGAAGCTGTGCACTAATATTACAGGCTAGATCACTTACATGTCCGCCTGAGCCATACTCTATAGTGTTTTCTTCTCCACCAAGTTAATCTGCAGTTAACCACAAGTATGTGAAACTACTACAAAGACGTGTCATTTTTTTCTTCCGAAGAAAATAACAGTTACCATAGAAACCCGCTTTTCTCTGTAGTCACGTGATATCAATGCAGTGTTAAATGCGCTCGCGCGTTACAAGTGCCCGCGCGTTACAAGTGCCCGCGCGCTATATGAAACTAACAGCACGTGGCACTCAGCCTTGCTTTAAAGCGGTGGTTGAGAATTCCTCCAGCGAATTTGCGAATATGTTAGTACTTTTTGAAACGCCGGCGGGATACGCCATCTTCAAGGTACATGGATAGTTATAAAGTTGTAAATACTCTTTTTTTTTTTTTTTGAGCACATTTGCAAATTTTGGTAAAGATCGTTCATGGTTAGTGGGTACAGGGATTTAGACTATCAAGCTGATGTGCACATTCACCCAAGATAGAGAGCTTTGTTATGGGTAGAGAGGTGTATGAGGCTCCTTTGTTTGCTGTGACGGTTGAGGTGTTAATCAGATTCATTTCTCATTGAAGTTTGGAGCTGACTGTTGTGTGTATTAAATTGCTAGCCAATGTATTTGATCAGTAAATGGAGAAATTTTATTGAAACAAATAAGTGTTGTAAGAATCTGAGTTGTATTGATCTTGTGGGTGTGGCACATCATTGTACATGTTCACAAACGTGTGCACATGTGTAGTTGGTGGACGAGAGTAAGTTACATGAAGTGGAAAACTTGTACACGGAGTTCGAGAGTCCAGAGAAAGCCAACAAACTGTGAGTATGTACACGTGTTAGCATGCACGCGTTGCAATGTGTGAGTGTGTGTTTGTATGCAGTATGAAATTGAAGCACTTTTCCAAGTTTGCTGACATGACAGATGCTCTGTCAGCTGCTACAGCTGCAGTGGAAGGAAAGATGAACAAGGACCTCAAGAAGATGCTCAAGAAAGTCTTCAGTTCAGATATTCAGGAAGAGCTTGCCGTGGCCGATGCCAAACTGGGCAATGTCATAAAGGTGGGTGGGGCTTGTGTCTTCTGACTGTCTCTGAAGTTCTTATTGATAGTGTTGTTCTTTTGTAGGAGAAATTGAACATTGCTTGTGTCCACAATGCTAGCATTGATGAACTGTTCAGAGGAATCAGATCTCAGATGTGTAATCTTATAACTGGTAAGGTGGTGGCTTTATTGTGGAACTGCCTTTGGCAATATCTTGTAGTGGGAGAGGTTCGTGTGACCTCCCTTTTCCTTTGACATGATTAGGTAGGGCAACAGAACTGTTTATTGAGTGTGTAATTGGGATAATAACTTAGTTGGTAAGGGAAGTTTAAATTATAGATCGATGAAATTAGGAATTGATCTCTGCTTTTATTGGCCAGCCAAATGCAATTTTTGAAAAATTGGACATTTCTTTAGTGGGCTTGGAGGATCGCATGCAGGATTTTTCGTTAGGGGTTGGAGACGCTATGTACTTAGCCACACCCATTTTAAACCCACACTACTGTGATGCACATGCCTGTATGAGAGTGTATACTTCACACTGATCAGTGTTTGGTCACATGCAGGATTTTATAATTTTACTACTCGTAGAATTTAACTTTAGCTTTTGTACTATAATATTAAACTTCCAAAAATTCTGGAGAAAGAGAGGGAAGATTGCAGGCAAGCTCCCCTTTGTATGAAGCCCTGAGTCCTGCTTGTTCGATTATGGTGTGTGTGTGTGTGTGTGTGTCTCTCCGCCCATCCAGGCCTCCCCAAGAGTGAGGTGGACACCATGGCTCTAGGTCTGTCCCACTCTCTGTCTCGGTACAAGCTGAAGTTCAGTCCAGACAAGGTGGATGTCATGATCATCCAGGCCATAGCTCTGTTGGACGACATCGATAAAGAACTCAACAACTACAATATGAGGTGCAGGGAATGGTACGGGTGGCACTTCCCTGAGCTCGGCAAGCTCGTCACAGACAACCTCACGTATGCTCGCGTTGTGAATGCCCTTGGGATGCGCGGGAACATTGAGGAGGCGGAGCTGGGGGAGGTGCTGGAGGAGGATGTGGAGGAGGAAGTGAGGGCTGCGGCAGAGACGTCTATGGGGACTGAGATTAGTGATAATGATATGGAGAACATTCGCTATCTCTGCCAGCAGGTGGTCGAGATATCTGATTACAGGTGGGTGTGACCTGCCAGTGGGTGAGGTCTTTAATGGGTATAGTCATATCATGGGTGTGGTCTTCTAACAAAGTGAAGTATGGCTCCCGAGTACCGGATTATTATTAAGTTTGATAAATTTGGGACAGCATTTCTGTCTCTGCTGAAATGAGCTACAGATAGAAGTGTTATAGTACAGATAGTATGTTGTATATAGACATTTATACAGTATAGATAGTGTTGTGTATAGAAGTGTACACAGTATAGATAGTATGTTGTTGTATGTGTTCAGGTCCCAGTTGTATGAATACTTGAAGAACCGGATGATGGCCATTGCTCCGAACCTGACGATGATGGTGGGGGAGCTGGTGGGTGCCAGACTTATCGCACATGCTGGTAAGGAAATGGGGTGTGGTCACCATAATAACGATTTGAAGACAGTTGATAAAGTAGTATTTGCTGTGTAGGGTCTCTTCTCAACCTAGCGAAGCATCCTTCCTCTACAGTGCAGATATTAGGGGCAGAGAAGGCACTATTTAGGTAAGCACTAAGTCATAATAGCAGTCTTTTCCTTTGTTTTATTAGCCAAGAAAGTCTATATCGAGCACTGTATCTTATTATCCAGTGTGGAATATGCAACTGAGAGCCCTGTACCTTCCATGTCTGTGTGTTATCCAGTGTGGAATATGTAACTGAGATCCCTGTACCTTCCATGTCTGTGTGTTATCCAGTGTGGAATATGTAACTGAGGTCCCTGTACCTTCCATGTCTGTGTGTTATCCAGTGTGGAATATGTAACTGAGATCCCTGTACCTTCCATGTCTGTGTGTTATCCAGTGTGGAATATGTAACTGAGAGCCCTGTACCTTCCATGTCTGTGTGTTATCCAGTGTGGAATATGTAACTGAGAGCCCTGTACCTTCCATGTCTGTGTGTTATCCAGTGTGGAATATGTAACTGAGGTCCCTGTACCTTCCATGTCTGTGTGTTATCCAGTGTGGAATATGTAACTGAGGTCCCTGTACCTTCCATGTCTGTGTGTTATCCAGTGTGGAATATGTAACTGAGAGCCCTGTACCTTCCATGTCTGTGTGTTATCCAGTGTGGACTATGTAACTGAGATCCCTGTACCTTCCATGTCTGTGTGTTTGCAGAGCTCTCAAGACTAAACATGACACGCCCAAGTATGGTCTGATATACCATGCCTCCCTGGTGGGCCAGGCTGCTCCGAAGAACAAGGGAAAGATCTCCAGAATGTTGGCAGCTAAGACGTCTCTTTGCGTACGGGTCGACGCTCTGGGGGAGGAGTCTACCTCCAGTATTGGTTTGGATAGCAGAGCTAAGGTCGAGCAAAGAGTACAACTCTGCGAACAGGAGAAGGTAAAGGGTGGTTAATTGATATCTTTGTCGTAATGTTTCAAGATCTGGTGAATGCTGTTTTGTGTGGTGTAGATGAGGAGGCTTAGTGGCACGGGCAAAGCAAGAGCGCGAGCAGAGAAATATGAAATGAAAGGGTAAGCTACTGATAACCGTGGTGATGCTAGTGAGTAAGGCATTATGAAGAATATCAGATAACTGGTTCAGTGTACTATATATGGCGTGTGAGGCCTGGTTGATGGGAGCAGGAAGGAGAGACTAAGAGATGAGTGAAGTGGGGATTGGCAGAATGCTAATACAAGTTGGGAAAATAACCAGGGAGAAGAGGATGAGTGGGGCGGTACCCTCAATCCCCTCTTATCTGGATGGTTACAGGCACGCCTCTCCCGGCACAAGTTAGCCACCCAATTAAACTAATTCTTACCCTACGAGGTCACTAATTTGACGACTATTACCAATTGCAGCAGCGTGAGCCAGTTATTTCTAGTCCGAGAGAGTAGCGGGGAAGTGCACTGAGAGTAGCAGGGAAGTTGCAAGTACAAGAAGACTGTGCTTATGCTTGAAAGAAAGCCTGAAACTTATTGGAAAGGATTGTCTCAATGTGTAGTTGGAGAAAACTGTCTTTCCCTGAGTAGCGGGCATTTCTGAGATACAAGCACCCTCAGTTCCAAGTTGCCCGGATAAGAGGAGATTGAGTGTAATTAGAGGAGGTCATAGGTCAAGTCCTGTCCATGTGGCAGAATACTGGTTACTTATGTTCACGAAAAGAATCTTGTAGTGAAAAAAAATTTTTTTTTTTAATTTGTCCCCCCAATAATGTAACAAACTTAATTATTTTATTTACTCCTTTCACTATTACTTGTAGAACCCCCAAGCAGTACAATGTAGCTGGTGACTTTGTGTTTGGAGCCACACCCACTAGTGCCACACCTACGAGTATCAAGAAGAGAAAGCGTGATGAGTCTAGTAGAGTCAGCCCAGCTCTTGAAGAGGGCGAGGATGATGATGACAGTGAGTGGGCTATACCAGTAGCACTAAACTATGGCTGTCTGTGGGAGGGGCAAGTGTTGATAAGAATACTAGGCAGTAGTTCAAATATCCTCTCTTCTGTGTTGAAATAATAGACCTAATCATAATGCATGCATTTCTTTTATTCTTCCTGTTGTCTGGTAACGATTCTCTTGAGACTCGAGGGTTTAAAAGGGCAGGTCCAGGTGTTAGTAAGTTATATGTGCAAGTCAAGTGTGAGGGTTGTTAAGAGAAGTGTTCCGTCTAGTGTTAAGACTAAAGTGGGTGGAGCTCTGCTGGAATACTGGGTCATGTGCAGAATCAAGTAACGTCAAGTAAGATCGCATGAAAGGTCAAGGGAAGTCACTGAGAAAAAGATTTTTGATACTTTAGTATGACCTTTGAACTATCATTACTATGACTATGCAACTGTTGAATGATTGCAGTTCAAGTAGTTCCAGTCAAGAAGATAAAAACTGAAGTGGATGAAGAAGATGTGGAAGACAAACCCAAGAAGAAAAAGAGAAAGAAGAGTCATGGCGGGGACCCAGAGGAAGTGTTGAGTCAGAAGATAAAGACTGAGCCCTTGGAAGACGTGGAGGAATCAGAGGAGCAGGTGGAGAAACCAAAGAAGAAGAAGAAGAAGAAGAGTCATGGAGGAGCAGATGTGTCAGCCAAGACTGAGCCCGTGGAAGACGTGGAGGAATCAGAGGAGCAGGTGGAGAAACCAAGAAAGAAGAAGAAGAAGAGTCATGGAGGAGAACCAGATGTGTCAGCCAAGAAAATAAAGGTTGAAGATGAAGCGTTAGACGAGGAAGAAGATGTTGTGGAGAAGCCAAAGAAGAAGAAGAAAAAGAAAAGTTTGGCATAATTTTTTGTAAACTTCAGACCAGACTCGTGGGGTGTGTGGACAGACACATTGCATGGTGTTTGTGTTGTACTAATCAGTTCTTTCTTTCTGCCAGTTGCCAATTTTGGGGGGAATTAAAGTAATGTCACATCTGTCCTCGATAACTTTTCTGAAGAACTAATGGAAATATGTTCTTTTGGTGTTAGAATTAGTGTTAATTTAGTTAGCCAAATCCCCCTCATTTTCAGGTATATTACTTTTGATAAGATAAATTAAACTAATAGCATGGGAAAACAAAACAACAATAAACTTGTGAACTAATTCACCTTGATTCCTGCTCTTATTAGTGAAGATAGGAATTTCCATAACCTCTGGACCACAAACATATACTTGGATATACTCGAGAGTTCATAGAAGTATTCTTTCTTTCAAGTTGTTTGATAGGAAAACTAATCTCCAGAGAGCATTAGAGGAGAACACAAAACTAAGTCTTTAATCTCTTGCCTTTTCAGTACGAGTAAATATAACTACCATCATTGGGAGTACTGAACAACACTGGTAATGAAGTTTGCAGTAGCCATTAATTACAGTTTGGCTGACTTGCAGAACTGCAAGTTTCAGCTAGAGTTTAAATTTCAACCAATGATGTGATAATTGATCACTAGATATCCTATTAGAATAACTTCACTCAAAGATTAATCATCACTATATTTCCACACTCCCTTCAAGTGGCCTGTGTAGAGTGAACAGAATGACTAGGAGAAACATCTTGTAACTCATCATGCATATGTATGTGTGTGCTTGTGCAGGACTTCGAGACAGCCCGGCGCTGCAGAGGAGTGCCTTAAGTACTACATACATATTTAAATTGAAATCACTTATAGTGTGACATAAACACTCGGATATAACATGATATATAATAATAATAATCATCATCAAACATGAGTTCCTACGCCATCACGATGGCTTTTAGATCTACCAGATCCTTTCTGCTCATCTTGTGGGTGTGAGGTCAAATGGTTGTCGTACCAGTCTGCACTTTGACTGGCTGAATATGACTGCAGAGAATTCCTGGCCAGATCTGGGGTAGTTGGGTTGCTATGGGTGCCTTGGTCCTCTGGTGTATCATTAGTCATCTACAGCAGTAATAGGTAATGGTCATCACTTGAAAAGTAATGACATAACCATTGGACAGAGTTTCTATATATGGTGATACCTTACCGTATCAAGTGGTTGGGAAGCCTTGTTTTGAGGGTCTGCAATGAGAGATTCTTGAATAGCTAAATTTAAGTCTTCATCTTCTCCAAACAACGGCCCCCATTTATTCAGAAGTTTGCTGTCTCTAGGCAGCAGGTTGCCAAGGAAACGAGAGTTTTGTGACGGACTATGGCTTGAAGAAGTATCTTCTTCCTCGTCTGAACTACTGTCTGAACGACACTGCAGGGGGTCGATTGCAAACTTGGATGGCCGCTGCCAAATGGGGGAGGAGCCTGGAGGAAATAACATGTGAACAACCATTAATTGACTGCTATGACCTTAACCAGCTGGCAATGTCACTATATTAATATGTGCAATCCTAAATAACAGATACAAATCATCAGAGCTAACATGTTCCCTCCTAACCACTACGCTGGGAATGGGTTTGGGGACTCACCAATTCCACATTCCTCCAGAACAAATTTGGTACCCAGACTCTCCACGCGCTAAATAGGTCTGGCAGAGCCAGACTACCTCTCTACCTGATTGGACCATCCCAGCCCCTCCCTCCTCTCTAGCTGATTGGACCATCCCAGCCCCTCCCTCCTCTCTAGCTGATTGGACCACACCAGCCCCTCCCTCCTCTCTAGCTGATTGGACCATCCCAGCCCCTCCCTCCTCTCTAGCTGATTGGACCACACCAGCTCCTCACTCCTCTCTAGCTGATTGGACCACCTCAGCCCCTTCCTCATCTCTCTGATTGGACCACTCCAGCCCCTTCCTCCACTCTACCCAATTAGACCCCTCCTCTCTACTTGATTTAGACCATCCCAGCCACTCCCCCTAACCAAACATGTATTATATACAAGTGCTGGTGGGTCTGGTGAAATACATTTCCCCACATATTTTATTGAAGCCCACACACAATTAGACATTCTGTAAGCAGCAGCTATGTATGTATGTATGTGTATTGTGTACTTGCTCTACTTGTTCCCTTGGAATTCAAGGAGGCACAATGTCCTTCCATTCTTCCCATAGCGTTACATACCAGACATTAAACAATAATACCTCTAATAGTGTCTGCCCCTGCCAATTACACAATAATGAGAAAGCTAGCCTAGCTTTACATAGACAGACAACTGGTATACCACGTGCTCTAATGACATACCTCCATCTGGAAGATTTGTGGTGACAGATGAGAGGCGTGGTCTTTCCAAGTGGTTGTCAAACCAACTGTCAGTGTGCGGTAAAGTATCGTTATTGTTTATTGTAGTAGGTGACACAGAGAAGGGTGGAGTGGGCGGGGTGAGAGGTCTGTCTAAGTCATTATCTACATCATACACATCAAGTCACAAAATAAAAGCCACACACACACACGGGATAAAATACTAATACAAGGTCTTGAATACTGCACGGCAACTAGTATGGATATGGTGGTGGCATGGTTCCGAGCATGGGGGAATGGGGGAGGGGCACTCAATAATAGCGTGGCGATGGTACGGTGCAGTTCATCATCACCAATTTGATGTGCATCGACTAAATTATTATTTCATAACTCATCTTTCACGGCTTTTTAAACTATACAAAAAATATTTGGTCACCACTGGGAATCGAACCCAGGACCGCTTGCTTAACACACAAGTGCTCTGCCACTGAGCTATGACAACCAGTCAGCAAACAAACACTCCAATTCTGTATTTATACTGTTAAGGGTACTGCTATGCTACAGTCAACAGACCAACAGGAAATGTCATTACTATTCACCAAACCTTTGAAAAAGACCTAAAACATAAGATTATACATACTTATGCTGTTATTGAACACACGTCAGCTGATGTATTATGTGATCTAACATACTTCCATGTAGTGGTCTCCTTGTCAACAGACTGCCATAGTAGTTGTCTTCTGATGGCGGAGTGGTTGCATGGGCACTTCTGTCGCTGGGAGATAGAGGAGATAACAGGCGTGGCTGTGGGTGTGGTTGTGGGAGTGGCTGAAACTGTAGGCTTAGAGCCTTGGCCAGCTCCATATCTACACACAATAAGTTTGATTTGTACTTTAACCCTCCCACCCAATTGAACCAAGCTAATGCTGGTGTAGAGTTGTGTTTTGTGTGTGTGTGTGCATGGAATGTGTGTGTGTGTGTGTGTGTGTGTGTGTGTGTACACGCATGGCAGTGCAAAGTGTTAGGACACAGTACCATAGTGATGTTCGCCACTGTCTTCATGAGTCCTGGTGTTAGATGAGAGGCGTGGTCTCCTCAGTAAGTCGTCGTACCAATTGTCAGTCTGAGGTAGCGTGCTTGAGTAGTTTCTTCTGTCTGGAGACACGGGGGATGCTGGAGTGTGAGGCTGGGAGGAGGAGGTGGTGGGTTGGTTCTGCAGACTCAGTGTCTTGGCAAGCTCCATATCTAAATGGAATAATAATAATAAAACAACAAATAAATAAAAACAAAAACAAAACAACAAAACCAAACCAAACAACTCTTCATTTTGTTCATAGACCAATAAATTCATGTTACATTGAGAAAGAGATATAACTTTTGATTACTAAACATCCACTGCACACGATAGTGACTTAAATCACAATTGCAAGTATTGACTATAGCTTTATATAATACTAGCTCCACAGAACAAGTTCAGAAAAGGTGAAAGCTAAGTGGCTGTGGTGTTATTGTCTGCAACACCCTCAACAGAATTGTAAATAAATGTTAGTAGTGTAACTTGTAGAATACCACACACACCTCAGAATCTCAATGTACAGCTACACCTATATGAGTCAAGCTGACATGAGAGGTCATATTGCAAAATGGTGGTCCAATATACCTACCTGCTGCAAAGTTCAATTTAACGTCTCACACACCCCCCCGACCTCCCATGACCTCTGACCTGCAGCCATCTGCCTATCTGCCTGCAGTTCTCTGCGGGACTCCAGCATAATGTCCTCCAGTCCCATCCACTCGTTCTCACGCTGACGGCCTACAGGGGGCCTGCTGATATTGCCATGCCCCTCAGAGCGAACGATCTCACGTCTCCTGCTGGTAGCACTGTTGTGCCTGTCTCTGCTACCATAGCGACTGCTTGGGGGCGTGTAACTGTCTAGATCTCTTAACAAACGCTCTAGATGGGGAGGTTGCATGGAACAAGGGAATGGCAGGAAGTCTCTGCTTCTATTAAAAACGACAAATAACAACAAGAGAAAGTGTTACTTAATAAACACAAGTTCTGTAATTATAAATTGCTTCAGCCCAGCTACTTACGGAAACCCTTTCCGTCCTTGCTTCACAAGCGCATTCCTCTTTTCCCGGGCTTCCCGGGTAAGTCTGATGATCTCCAGGCGTGGTTTGCGTAGGTGTGGTCTCGCGACAGCCTCCGCCAACATCTCCGTGACCTGCTCTAAGCCACCCTACATGTGTTCACATGCATGCACATGTACAGTAACAATAGAGAGTGCCCACAAATCTAAAAGAAATAGTTCATGTGACATAGTTAGTAAATACAGCTATAATAGAATATTGGTAGTATTACCAATGGCTGTTGAGGTAGTCTGAAAGTTAGGTATATTTCAATTGCACACATCACTTCTGACAAATTCAAATAAATAAATATAAATAACAGTGATTAGGTGAAGTAGTCATGTAGATTTTTATTTGTCTACTTTTTGAATGGTGAATAGCATAATACTATAATTAGTCATGTATTAAAGGGTTAGCTCATAAGCATCATTCGTTGAACCTTCATTAGTAGTCTGTTAGTGAAGGATCTTTCATCTGATATTTATTAATTAACATTAATTATTTCCATACCTGCATGTGTTCAAACTGTCGTGGGGAGACTTGTCCATGGAGATAGTAACCATAGCAATAGGATGCCTTTAGCACACGCCTACATTTCAGCAGTTCTAGTATTGCGTCTCCAATAAAGCTGAGATCTACTTGCGGGCGGCAAGGTATCATTGTAGCAGCACTGGCCTTCGCTGGCGGATCACCAACAGCCACACCCTCCTTCCCCGTGTGACTTGATATCTCCGACAGTGTCCTACTGTCAAAAGTGAGTGTCATACCACTAGAGACTCCGCCCACTGATTTGGCCAATGGCCGGGGGTTGGCCCCAGACCTGGATCCAGTTGTAGCTTCCAATTCCATAGCTGATGTCTGGATATCCTTCATCTTGACTTGAACCTGGTCAAGCAAGGGTTCTTCAAGCTGGACAAACAACAACAACAACAACAACAACAACAACAACAACAAATCCCAGAAAGTACAAGAGAGTCTGAAAAAAGTATAAACACTGGTAATCTAAAAGTTTTAAAATTTGGGAGATGTGTTAGATAAATAAACATGATAAATTATAGATCAGATGAAAGGCCACGCTGACATATCCTATAATAATACTACATCTGACTATCTGACTTGTGTTATGTTATCTATATTGACTTTGGATAACTTTGTTTTTGGGAATTCATCAAATGATAAGCAGTGATTTGAATCCCTTCATAATGTCCAATCCACACCCTCAACTCACAGACAGACTTTTGATGTGCTCCTTGTATCTCTCGTAGTAATGCAGGAATCGACCAATCTCTTCCAACTTGTCTGCCTCCTTCACAATCTCCGCCTTACGATCCTCCAACATTTCATCTGCCTTTTTCCGAGCGTCATAGCGATTACAGCTGCACACATAATAATAATAATAATCATCATCACAAAGTAAATATAAACACAAACAGTCAGTGCTGATCTAAAAATAGAATGTGTTCATACTTAAATCCAAATATATTTTCATACACTACTTTTTAAAGACTCTCTTAAGCCCACTTCTTTCTAAGGGATACTTGTATTATATATTCACAAATTTTGTCAACTTCCATGAAGTTGCGTATTTAGTAACTTGTTCCCATATCGCCATCTACTTCAGAACTTAACCCTTGCTATGTTCACACCTGAAATATCCTCCAGTAGATGAATTGTGACACTTCCAGTCTTCCAGACACACCCAACAGAAGTCGTGACGACATTTCTTACAGGTCATGTGATTACAACCCTCCGTCTTCTCTATGGGGGACCTACACACGCACACACACACACGGTGTATCCAATAAAGTTGGCACTAATATAAAATGGTAAACAAACAATTACCCATTGAACAACAACAACAAGAAGACATAATCTATATAATAATAGCGTGTGTGCCAGTAATGACAACCACAGTGGTGAATCCGTGTATTCACGAGCTGATATCAGTTGGTAAAGTGTAACTTTGAACTGAACGGGTAAAGTCTAGTACAACATGAACAGCTATTTAAATTGATAATTGATGAAACTGAGTCTATACAGCCTAAATTATTTATTAGAGCCTTAGCAAAAACTAATCTTGTGATTCTATACTACGTGTAATGTGGTTTCAACTAGTATTCTGAGATGCGGGTAACGCTAAGTAACAGGCACCCCCTGAAACCAAGGCACCCGGATAAGAGAGTTTCTACTGATAAGCCACTTTCTGTAGTAAGGGACTCTTGCAGCTAGCTAGCTAAAAGAGTAAGTGAAATCAGTGAAGAAGACAGAAAAGGCAATAGCTTCACAAAGCCCAAGTCCATATCATGAATAGAACTTGAGAAGCAGAGAGATAGAGACAATGGGAATCCATAACCCAGAAAGAAAGCAAGCAGGAGAGAGAAACTGATGTAACTAAATGAAGTATGTAGTAGAGGATATTAAACTCAGGGGATGCGCGAACGCAGTCCCCACTACCAAAAATTGTGCACCCGAATTTCCCACGTTTGGGGAAATCGCAGGCTTCAACAAAGCCAAGTGCAATGCCCAGTCTCCACCTGGAGGAACCACCTCCTTGATCATGGTGTCCTCTGTGCCAGGTAAGTTAACTACACCATCAACGAACTATAACTATATAGTCACTCACAGTGACAAATAGTCAGTGGGTAACAACTACAGCACTCATGAATATCATTAACACATAACTGAAAGTGTATAAGCAACATTGAGATTCAGAAGGCTCTAATTCTAGCAGGCACTTAGTATCATCCATGCTAGTCCTTCACACCCTTATTAGACAACTACATTATATATCAATCAGTGTTGAGTGATTCAGTGTTGAGTGATTCAGTGTTGAGTGATTCAGTGTTGAGTGATTCAGTGTTGAGTGATTCAGTGTTGAGTGATTCAGTGTTGAGTGATTCAGTGTTGAGTGATTCAGTGTTGAGTGATTCAGTGTTGAGTGATTCTGGTGGCTACCTGAGCAAGTTATGGTTGCTATCATTAGTATATTGTAAAAAAAAAAAAAAAAAAAATAAATAAATAAATAAATAAAAATATGGAAGGGGCATTAATTGATGTTTAAAAAAAAATGGAAGGGGGCGTTAATTGATGTTTAACAGGTAAAGGGTGCACTAGCATGCAGTCACCTCCTTATCTCACATTGTAGCAAGTCAGTGAGATATACATACCATTGAGTGTTGTAGCATTATTGGCCCAGTACACATACATGGTGGTGTGGTACATCCATCAGACCAGTACATTCTAATGTTTTCCTTGTCATAAATCATAGCGTATGGTTGTGAATTCTGTCTGGCTGATTACAGGATTGTACACAGGACCATTGAGCAGATGAATAGCTCGTGCATTTAAAAGTTTGCCACCTTTCATTCCAGCAAAGAGGAATCATGAGCTATAGAGTGGTTAGGGCACGGGCACACGGCGAGCCAAGATTGACAAAGACAGCTATGAAAACCAGGGGTGTGCAGAGCATAGAAAGTATACAGATTCAAAGTACAAAAAGGGTATATTATCAACAACACACATTTTGAAGCACTCTCACAAACATCTAGACATACACACCTATCCCATGTAAATATCTATTATTTTCAGCCTTACTGTGTTTGAAAGAAATTGTCAAAAAACACGTATAATAAACTACTAGACAATCTCCATTTTAATTTTAAACTGCCATGAGTATACACAAAAGGGTGTAGCCGGGGACTTATTTTGAGACAAATGGAAAGTGGGACTGCCAGTTTTTGTCACCAACTTTCCAGAGTCCATTTTAGAATGCATTACAACTTAGCGCACAAAAGCTGGGAAACAAGGTATCATCTAATAGTGGGCTATAAAAAGAGAGCACTGTTTGCCATTGATGCTGCTAAATTCAACTGTACAGGATGCACAGCATAAGATACTATCCTGAGGGTCCTCTTCTATTAACAAGAACTTTAGCACAAACGCATGGCAGTGATTGGAGCTAGACTTGATTATTATAACTACATATCATTCACTAAAAAAGGTTTTATATACAGTAGAACCTCAGAGTAACGTACCCCTTGGGAAATGAGGTGTTGAAAAGTACGTAACTCAGAATATAACATAATTTAACTTTGTATAAACATTTAAATGACTAAAATACTATGCATACAGTATTTCAGCTTTATCCATGGGTGTACCCTGGAGTTTGTTTTGTGAATAAACCAGAATACACTGCACTATAAAATCTTTATCATTATCTATCCTGACAATGCACCTCTTCTTCAGGCCACTAAAATCTGCTGATTCTGCTGAAAACTTTTCCATATTCTTCCTGTCTCTCTATAAGTCTGAAATTGTGGACTTTCCTAAGCCAAACTACTAAGCAACTCCAGCTACAATATTCCTTGGTCTATTACTTCCAAATATTAAGCTTCTTCTGATAGTAACCTTGCTATTTTGCTGCAAAAAAAAAGAAAAAAAGAAGAAAAAAAAGAGCGCGTTGGCAACCTCGTACCCATCGCTATGTCCCTTCACCGTTTGGTTAATTGGGTTGTCTGATGTTCGGATCTCTGAGGCATATAGCTATTGGTAAGTTGGGACACTCATTTAAACGTGGTGTGGATATACTTGAAAGAACAGTGGGCTATTCTTGTCGATTCTTTTGATGTGGCCACTTTTCTGAATTTGAATAATAGGAGCTAGAGGTCAAAGGGCATACTGGAGATTCTCTTCTTATATTCGGACCTCCGGAAGGAGACCACAGATTTCACATACGAGATGTCATTGATTATAAACGCTACCTCTACGTTTCAGTAGATTACTACTTGTTAGTAGTACAGTGGGTGCACTGGACTGCATGGGTCACACCTGGCCAGCTAGAGTTAATTGAATTACAGATAAGTCTTCACTCATTACTTACTTGCATTTGGGACTCACTACTTACTTGCATTTGGGACAAGGTTTGCTGAAGTCTACTAGCCACCTGGAGCTAGCTGCATCGTCTGTCTCAGCTATGGTAGTATCCCCCACCTTGACCTTCATGGCCTCTACATGTTCCAGCCACTCCTTCCATCTCTCACATGTGCAGGGTTCATGCGCTTCACCGAGACAATCCCAGCAGAAGTAGTGCTCCCTACCGCAATGCACAGTCAGGCCTACACATACACCAATGTAACTAGGAGTAACACCAGATATCATAATTCATTTGCTGAGTCAAGTCGGTAAAGCGTCGTCAGTAACGGGTTGGGTAAGTGTTGACAGTGCTGATGACAATGGGTCCAGGAAAAAGTGGCAGTGACAGTGTATAGATGAGTTGGTAAAGCATCATCAGTGCTGATGTAGCAATGGTGTGTATTCATATCATGAACAGAGCTAAGTCTAGTTGGTAAAGCATCATCAGTAACACCACTGACGATGGTGGTGTGTATATTCATGAATACATGAGTCTAGACAAGTAAAGTAAACTGATGTAACTAAACCAACTGGCAGAGGATAATAAATATAACTTAAAACTACTGCATTCTTATTTTGAAAAAAAAAAGAAAAAGAAAAAAAGTACACCCAGCACCACTGTGTGGCAGGCACTTGCTAGTCCTATAAATCAAGTGAGACACAAGTTTTAGATACAAAATTGCTAGCAAAAGAAGAATTGAAAATTTACAAATTTAGTTGTTGAACCACATTTTCTATTCTATTCTTAGCATTCCATATCCCACACAACTGACCTTTCACTTCTTCTTGTTGTGGTAGCTGCTGGCTTGCTGTGAGCTCATCAGAAGTAGGCGGGGCTGGCTTATGTACGGCTTGAGAGCAGCCTGGGAATGGACACCAGCGGATGTTGGGGTTAGAGTCCACAAAGGCTTTGAGGTCAAAAGACAGAAACTTGGATGCCACTTCTCGCGACACTAGACCTTCTATCACCTCCTACACACGCACACACAAACAAGCAGCATTTGAAATCTAAATCTACTAAACTGTATATGTACTAGTAACTGACGTGGAGATACAATTAATTACATCTACTGACCAACGATTCATGTTCACTCTTCCTTCTTGCCCCCAATCTTAAAATAAGATAGAGCACAAGAAAATAGGGCACAATGCAGATTGCAGAATGCGTAAAGGTTGGGAAAAGATGGACATACTTCTTTGCGTATGTTGACAATGGTTCAAGCTATAGCTATGAAACTTGGAGAGGTCAATATCTGGATGACGATGATGGTGTAAGTGCAATAAATTGATGGGGTCCACATTGTGCCTGATGTTCCGATGCATAGTCACTCATAATGTTCATGTTGTGACAGACGCATGCCAGCTCTTCTGACACTCCTCACCATAACCTGTCCTTGATTTACTGTCATATGTAACTATATGAGCCAGACAGCTGTTGTGTGAGTTGTTGTAACTGTTCTGATAACTGACTGCTGACTCATATCAACCACACAGGTTCATAACTCACCAGTGGCACGCGCTTGTAACAGGCATACTCTGGACAAGAGATTGATTCACTGTCACCACCGATGATTCTAGCCTCCAAATACCTGCACACACACACACACACACACACACACACACACACACACACACACATACCATATACACATTTACAATCATTAAGGTATCAATTCCACAACTCACTGTTTCCAGCAGTCTCTACAGAAATGATGTCCACAAGGCACGGTCACCTGACTATCACATGACCCACAGCATATTCCACACTCCATCTCCTCCTCAGTCCCACCTTCTGCAACCACTGCATCAGTTGCCGCATCCTTCCCGCCAATTTCAAGCGCCACCTGAGAGTGATCGTCCAGGAACTCCGGGTTGTTAGTAGCATCGAGAGTGTCCAGCCCAGCTTTCTCACACACCTCCTTGGAGTTCGCCAGCCATGCACTCAGTAAGTCCTCCTTGGACCATCCTGTATATACACAAAACAAGGCATTGTTATCAACTGTGTGAATACCTGTACACGTGGGGTTGCCAATCAGAACACGAGATCATTGGTTTGTTAATTGGATTCATTGGTGAAAGATAACCATGGTTGGAATAACACAACACAGCATTCAACATATTACTAGTGCAACTAGGTTAGTGGCAGGATATGAAATTACTACATAGAAAATTCACATGAGATTACAGGCAGTACCAAGTGCTAGTAATAATGTATAACAATGCATTGCATTTTCTGAAAATACCTGGATCAAACAAATAATTAAACAACAACAACAAAAAACAACAATACTAGGTTTTATACAAACTTCTGGCAAAAGCCAATGGTAGGCTTTCATTATGCTCAGAGCAATGCAATGGGAGGGTATAAAGTCACATGCCATGAGAGAAAGAGTATCATTGCATCCTTTCTTTCCCTCTGTCAATGACTGTTCCTGCACAGCATGAAGTGCTGTGATTGGCACTAGTGGTGTGTTCTTGTTTTCATGTTGACATCACCATAATAAAGAGACATGAGCAGTAACACAAACTCTGACTGAGTATACTAGTCTGTTTACACAAGCCCGGGATACAATGCTAGGTGTTGTACACAAGAAAAAGGCTCCAGAATTATAAGTTGTACATCTGCCTCATGGAAAAATTCAACTCACTGATTCTTCAGTTATTCTCGGCTGAAATAATAGCAAAAATATTTCTTGGTACTAACAGCCAATATTATGCTAATTAAAACTTGACCCGATGTTTCGACTTCATGTCAAAGTTCTCTTCAGGGGTCAATCAGGTCAAACTATCCATGGTGATATGATCAACATCAGCAAGACAACAAGAGGATATGTTTACTGTTTGCGATTATCACTTACTCCTGTCCAATAAGCCACACCCATCCCTATCACATACCCAACACTACTAATCCTACACACCATAAGCCACACCCCTAGCCATTCCCACTCACCATACTGGCGGAGCAGAGCAGCAGCACTGAGCATATTGACTCCCAACATCTCAGCTGTCTCGATGAGAAGTTTATCTTTCATGGAGCGAAGGTCTTGATCTACCATGGCCACTGGACCTTCTGCTATCTCTTGGAGTAACTCTGGGTCAGGCTCGCTCACTATGGCAACCACCTCCTCATCCTCCTCTTGCTGGACACACACACACACACACGGATCATCACAATTTGATAATGCCAACACACAACTAATAAACATCTCATGGTAACTTGGAACTGTACATAAATGTTACCACTTCCGTTATCAGTAACATCATCCTCATCTTTATTATCTTAATCATCATCATCATCCTCACCATCATTTCCACAGTCATTCTCATTCTCACCACCATCATTAGTATCACAAACATCATCCATACCACCGCCATATCAACATAATCCTCATCATCTTCAACATCCCCACCCCATCCTCAGCACAATCACCATCATTATCATCGCATTATCCTCAATTACAGAAAATGGTTCCCATTGCAGTCAGCAAGTGAGCTTTAAAGATGGCTACATGGAGTTTCATAGCACATGGATGCACATTAGCAGAAAAGGGAACACCTATGCCCATGGCAATTGAAGACATATATACATATAGATACGTTGCAAACTCATCAGTCAGTCAACTTGGCTCACTTCACTGAATTAATTCCAACTTGACTTACTGATTCTCTCACTTACCGAGAATACCATGTGAGTCTCTAGTCGCAGAGCAATCCTGTCATGCTGATTCTTCTTAGCCAGGTCGGCAGGGGTGAGCCCCTCCTCATTAAGAGCCACCATGTCGGCATGGTGAGTGACCAGCAGATCCACACATTCCTCTAGCCCCGCCCCTGCAGCCAGATGCAGCACAGTGTTGCCTTCCTGGAAACACAACATAACAGGGGGCGTGGTCACGGGGGCAGAGTGTTAATTAAATCATTCTGTCAGATGATATGTGCCAGCTGCATGCTAAAGGTGAACTGACACATCTCAGCAAAGGTGGGCCATCCTAATGAGCAATACCCAGGTGAACATAAGAATCTAGACAATTCGCACCATGCTCTTACAGTGCAAAGTGCACGGAAAATATTCAAACAAAAGATGAGATGTTCTTATATTGTAAGATGGTGCAAGCTGGAGGAATTAGAACTTACAAACAAACAAACTTAAGTATAAATAAATATCATAGCCCTTTCCTCTCATAATAATATACAGTATTGGATTGGCCCTTTAAAGCCTTGATCAAGTAGTGATACTCTACCTTCAAACGAGTGAATACTAGTCTAGTCCAGGCATACTGTCCAGGGGCTGTTTGCCATGCAAGTGAGATAGTTTTAGGTGTAACTCCATCGAGGTCAAAAAGTGTGTATTTTTTTTCTCATAAAAACCTCTTTTCACAAGTGCAACTAATTACTTGTATTAATAAATTGTCTTGAAAAAATTAATAAAAGCAGCTAGTAATGAACTTGTTGAAGCACCCTGATGGCCTTGAAGAGCAGGCTAGCCCTGGGTAAATCTAAACACATGCAGTTTTATTAACTTCATCCATCACCTAACACAGCACAGCAGATTGGGAGAGAGAGAGAGAGATACTGACAGATGGTCTAATTCTCTTAGCACCATTACTGGATAAGCACAGTTGACCACTTCAACTTGGAACTTCTCAACAACCCCAAGTAGACTACAAGAGTCTTAGATGGCATCTCTCTTTTGAGCGCTTTCAGTGCTGCTATAGTACATGGAAGTGCACTTGACTTCAACATGCAGTCAATAGGGAACATAGTTCAACTTCAGTGTGCTGCTAATGCACTTGGGCTTGAAGAAAACTAAAGGCTTTAGCTAATTTATCATAAAAAAGGATTAAAATTGAAGGCACGTATTTAAGAATTTGACAAGAACTTTGTATATACTTATTGTATAAATATAGCTAGGCTAGCTTGTTCGTCATTTGTGCTGAAGCACTTTATCAGTCTCTGTACTTCATACAATACTTCTATAGCAACCCATGAGTACACACATACACACATACACTAGTACAAAACTCCCTTACACATGCACAAACACATAATGCACAAACACAAATTCCACATGCACACAAACACACACTCCACATGCACACAAACACACACTCCACATGCACACAAACACACACTCCACATGCACACAAACACACACTCCACATGCACACAAACACACACTCCACATGCACACAAACACACACTCCACATGCACACAATCACACACTCCACTTGGACCGACTCTAAGTATTCCACTCACTCACAAGCCCTACTAGTATGGTAATATGACATTATCTGAAATTATATGAGCTATGACTAAACAATCTTGTAAGTTTACAATTCAAAGCAAGCAAAACAAAAAATATATATACAATCACACAATCCACCTTCAACCTTGACAAAAAAAAAAATTAAATGAGAACTACCAATCCACAGAAGCAATTAGCAAGACAAAAAAATAGAGGCATAGTGACATAGAAATCAATGACCTCCATTAACTAACACATAAATCCTCAAGGGTATTATATTCAGTGTTTTAAGTTTGAATAAAATGATATTAACAAGTGTATATGCATGTGTTCATCACGAGTCATTGAATGTGTGTGTATGTGTGTGCTTGTGTCAGCACTATGTTGTTATTATTTATACCACATCACATGGGTAGTAATAATCTGATGTGATTGTTTCGTCTGCATCCGCTTTCAATTTTGTTAAACAGTTTTTAATTTCAACATGTAATAGTGTCGTACAGACTGATGAATTGGTACAGTGTAGTTGACTGGTTCTACGGAGGATAAAACAACAAATCAGTCAATCTTACCACCAACCAATGGGAACAACACTATTGGTGGGACCACTATACTAGCTACATTAGGATACTGTGAGTCTGCAGGAATCTGAGGCCACGACACAGGGACAGTACCCGAGACCAAAGATGTTTAAATGTTGCTGATTCACGATATTATTTGAATCTGTTTTAAAATGTAGCAACAGGTAAAGTGGCAATAAACCCTAGAGTGTAGCAACAAGTCAACAAGTGTCTCGTATACAGTACTTGATTTCAAAATGCTGCAAAACATGCCTCTACTTGAACAGATTCATGTAACAGCACATGACTAGCTATGTTCTATATATAATACTTATAGCACGAGTCAGAGTACAATATGGGAAAATATTTTACGAGCACGCAAAATATTTTCACGAGCCAAAGGCGAGTGAAAATGTGGCGTGAGAGTAAAATATCATTCCCATATTGTACGACGAGTGTGATAAGTGATTTATTGCTTCTTTGAAAATTTTCTCAACCGGTTACAATACAATTTTCATTGATTCTACTCGCTACGCGCGCGCTACAAGTAGCGTACAATATAAACCGTACAATATGGGAGAATACAGAACGCTCGCGTGATGCGGAAATATTCAAGTAAAAATATCAAAGCTGCAATAAATATATATATTTATACCATGGTTGCTGCGGTAACACCCATGGATTAAAAGTGATATTTTCCCGGTGATTTTTCCTGGGGCTATGATATTTTCCCGGTGTCAAGCAAATTCTTCCTGGGGCTATGATATTTTCCCGGTGTCAAGCGAATTCTTCCGTGTTTCCGGCCCAAAATTAAAATTCAATTAAAATTCAATTGAAGCACGCCAGAAAGTTTACTTTAGCAAGTTTGCTTTAGCATTGTAGCTGCCAGCTGTTATCTCCAGATCTAACTCTACCTGGGCTGCTCAGCAGTAAGCAGTAAAGCAGCTAGCTGTGGTAAATTCCTGCGGTATGAGAGCGGCAGGAGAGTTATATGTGGTAGGGCTGGTCCCATATAGGTGGATATGAGAGAGTAGTAGTAGCAGCAACTATGGTATAAAACAGTTGTGCCATGGCAACATCGGGGTTATGGAATATCACCGCCCTTATCCCTCGGGCTTCGCCCTCGGGATCGGGAGGTTATATTCCATAACCCCTCGTTGGCCATGGCATAACTATTACATATATATATAAATATATCATATATTTGGGGTGGACAGAAGTTAATGCAAAATGATATTGCAGAAACCTTGCCATTATTTTAGAGGGAATCATTTCAGGACAGAGGTGAGGTGGCATAGATACTTGCAAAATGAATAGGTCTTTGGTATTGGAGATCAGCGATACCCAGTGTGTCTAACCTCCCAAACCATCCCCTCCCCCTACCCCCAGATAAACATCAAACACCACATGAATCAGTTCATTGATTAGCCGTAATCCCCTCAGATCTATCAGTTCCAAATACGCACCTTGTCCAAATTAACTGGACCTAATGTATGAACACTGTCCACGGATACCTAGCATGCATTCTGAAGAGATGATTGCATTCATGATATGAGAAGTCCACTAATGGCACTCCTGACTTCAAAATATGGTATTTTGCCCCACTCTCTGATCCTGCACAGGTATAGCACATAGCGCTTCTAAAACCTGAACATTTTGATTTATTTACCCTAACAGTACCAAGCACAGAGAACTAGAGAGACATGTTTCTGCATAAATGTACCAATGCTTCAAATGCAAGTTGGAGGAAATGTGAATAAATATACTATATCACCAACACAATAAATTATGAGGTATTACTTCTACTAGGGAGAGAGTGTCAGCCCCATCTCCGTGTGCTAGTTGGTTCAAGTCATTTCTTACTCCTCCCACTGAGGCATCAGGCAGAAAAACTCTAAAAAGTATATATGTAGCCCACTGAACGACTGGATACTGTGACAGAGTTTATAACCCTCTATATAACCACTGTTCCTGGTCAAGGATCATTTATTATATTAATCGATTAATATTCTAAATAAAACAAAAACAAAAAAAAAACAAAAAAAAAAACTACCAAATACAATTGCAGAAAAGTGTGGGTACAGGTGTATATATCCAGCCAGGCTAATTTATCGAGGGCTAGAATTAAAACTTCCATGGACAAGATAGCTCAATAGCACTCATGCCAAGAGAAATGCCACTCGGCTTTGTCACAGCGAAATTATTTAGCAAGAGAAAATTCCACATGGCTTCTCCTTGTGAAAGTATTTACGTGCTATGAGTCATTGAGTATTACTGTATGTACCTGTCATATCCAAACAGCACTAAAATATTGTTACAAAAATAAAATTTGAAATAGCCGTTACCAACGGAAGTATTGACGCAAACAACAAGATACACAAAGTCATAAGACTTGTCATACCCCAAACTTTGCTAATATGTAATTTAAATTCATACAACCACATTTTTAGAATTGGTCTCCAAGGGTAACACAGGATAGTAGTTTGCGGCATCACATATACACTTCACTCCAAACCACTTGGCTCTGAGCCTCTCTCTATTGGATAACCATGTGTGTATCTCAAGCCTCTTACCATATCTTTCTCCTTGAGAAGATGCAGTAGGTCCATACCAGCTAGGCCTTCACTCAAGGTGAACTGGAGCATGTCTCTCTTCACTGATCCTTCTTCTCCAGTGGCACACAAGAGGTGTAGACAGTTTTTCCTCTCATCATTCTTCATGTCTGGCTTCCCTCTATGCTGTTTTACCATATCCTCGTACAACTTCTGCATGGCGAAGTAAGCCATGTAATGAAGACAAGTGTTACCTTTGTAGTCGGGACCAAGGCTGACATTTGGTTCTAACTTAGCTCTCACGGCCTCTCTGGTGTAGTAGAGAGAGTAAGCCTTCCTTGTGTCGCCTTCTCTAACAGCCTTCTGGAACTGTGCCGCTTGGTTGCCCATGACGAAGTAGTTCAAAATGGACTGTACAGCGGAGAACATGAGTCCCTAGTAACTTTAAAAAGGACTATAGCAGGTCGGTAGCCATTGTGACAGCTCCCTCAAAACTAACGCCGCTATTTTGTCATAGGAGTGTCCGTTACGTGAGAATATAAACTCAAACAACTGTCTATAAGGAAGAACGCACTCACAACAATTTAAATGTAGGTGTGGCTTCAGCTGATCCACCATGTACCGTTGATTTAGAAATGTCTAATGTCACGTGACCAACTTTCCTGCACCACCATCCACAACCCACCTTCTCAAACAGCACGACTATTAGCACAATAGCGCGCGCGGAAGATTGGACTCTGCCGCAAATTGGTAAGATTTGTTCATAGCTAATGTATGTAGCAGCTAGTTCTCTAATAAAAAAGCATAGTTGCCAACCATCCCGATTCTGGCGGGAAATCCCGACATTCTAGCTCCAGTCCCGCTCCTGTCCCGACATCACCGACCAGAGAGGGTCCGAGGCCAGGAAATGAAGGCTAAACTGTAACAGTACAGCTCGAGACTTAGTTTAGCTAGCTATGGCCCGAGTAGGGTCAAAGTACAGTTATTTTTAGTCATAACGCAAGAAAGCAACTCGCCAATCACTTCACAAAGACTAAAAACAAGTTCACATAACAAATCATCAGTTCACAAAACAAATCATCAGTTCACGATCAATCACCATGTACCACTGAATCTTTTCGATGTGCATGTAGACGTAGAAAAAGGGGCGTGGTTTAATTAAAAAGGGCGTGGTCGTGGCAAAAAATTTCAGGCGCGCAAGCTCGCCGAGTTGTCCCTACATTTTGTATCTAAAAGTTGGCAACTATGAAAAATATGGAGTGCCGTTTGTGTCAAAATTAGTACTTTTTTGAAACCACAAAAATTCATGAAAATCTGGGGGGGAAAGTCGTCGATTTCTGAGTGCTACGACGTTTCCAAGCGACGATTCCAACCTAAGCGACGATTCCAAACCAAAGCGACGATTCCAAACCAAAGCGACGATTTCAAATAAAGCAACGGTTCCGAATAAAGCGACGATTCCCAACATAAGGGACGATTCCCAACATAAGGGACGATTTCCAAACCTAGCGACGATTCCCAAACAAATGTGACGATTCGAGCCTAAGCGACGATTCCTAACTGAAGCGACGATTACAACTTTAGCGACGTTTCCGACTGAAGAGGCATCGCCCTAGCTTTAACACCATTAAGTTGGTTTTTAATTTTACGCGCCCCGCGTGGCTATTGTTTTTTTCCTTCCTTTTGTCTCGCTGGCTGTTGGTTATGGCTAATAACAATCGAGAGGCTATGAAATCAGTGGAAAAAGTGTTAACTAGTGCGGTGAATCGAGTATTATCAAAGATGGGGAGATCAGCACCTAACCTTGCCACAACAAGCACAAATCATTCACCTGTTTCTTCTGGTGATGATTTTGTCACACCACGACTTTCCCATACTTCTGGCCGTGTATGTAAATCCACTGACAGTACTGCACAATGTTCTTCAAGGTCTTCTGACTGTAATTCCTCCAAGTAAGGTCAACTTAGTTCTGTAAAAGAACAATATTAGCTGCTTTTATTGCAATCACAATACTTATACTACCTTTTGAAAATCACCTGGCTTTGTATTGTGGATATGGTGGTTGAAGAGATGTGTTGGTAGGTCACTTGCCTAAGCTTCCAGGGTTTTTTTTTTTTTTTTGGGGGGGGGGGGGGGGGTGGGGGAAAGCATTCGCCCCTTCATTAACAAGTCGAGGTCACTCTGCTCTATTGTCTTAACTTTGAGGTTGTTGGATAGAAGTAACCTGTGTATGAATAGGGATGAATAAACAGTGCAGTGGCATTAGCAAGCGACACCTGAAAGTTAAGACTATAGAGCAGAGAGATAAGTGACTTAGGCAAGTAACCTGGGCAAGTGACCAGAGTAAGTGACTCGGACAAGTGACCTGGGCAAGCGACCTCGGCAAACTACCTGGGCAAGCAACCTAGGCAAACTATAGCCTGTAAGCTTATCACTTCAAAGTTAATGGCAATTGTTTTCTATATGGTTGGCTATTGGGCTAGCAGATAGTGTTGTTGTCATTAGAAAAAAATTTCAAGTACATTCACATAACGCATGCCTGTGGGTAAACTGTACTAGAGTGACACAGATTGACAAAAAACTGTAAGACAAACTCAATGAGCCATAACTAAGTATAAAATTCTTTCGTGGCACAGAATGAAAACAATAGCCCCCAAAATATTTACGAAACACAAGACATTATGGTCATTATAAACAAACTCTGTATTTACATAGAGAGAGGCGACAACTTAGGATATATATATATTATATGCATATAACTTTCCAATCAATATGATGAGTGTCTTGCTTGCTCACTCACCAAATGAAGGTAATTGTACAGATTATTGAATCTGCAGCCAATAAGATATAATGTGATTAAAATATTTAGTATTACCTAACATTTCTTGGTTCGAATATGACCCTTCATCTAAAATTACGCTGACCACTGAATCTGCCGAAAGTTTATGTGTGATAGCTAGCAAGGTGAAATAAAATTTGGTTTGTTGGGTTCAGTAAATGTTTTCATTTCGTAAGACTAACATTGGTATCATATAGTGTTAGATGGCATATACAAGGGAAATGAGGTTAATTTTAAAAGGGTAACTTTATCATGACAGAAGTAGCAATTACTATTGTAGCAATGCCTCTATCACACTAATTTCAAATTAGAAAATTCATTATTTACAATGGCTATGAGTGATAGGTTATATATGGTGACTTAGTTATTATTAGTCATATTGTACTCTACTTCAGGAAAAAGCGTAAAAAGTGTCATACCCAGCTTGCCTCTTCTGATGATGAGAACTTCGAGGCACTTCCTCCTTACCCACTGCCTTACGGGCGAAAGTAAGTTTGTGTGGTGTGTGTTTGGCTAATAATCATTGTCATGTACGATGTTATCAATTAATACAGATTAATTAGTCGCAAATGGTATGCATGGCCATTAATTTTACTAACACAAACTGTAGGAAAAAGAATTGAAATTTTGTACCATACTAAACGATTGTGCTCATTGCATCTACATCCAAATAGCAATTGGATATACTCACACAAAATTAACTGATGCTTTTTGATTGACTATGTTGCCAAAATATGTACTTGTACTTTACTGAATACAACTGCGAAAAGAAGATAATTGCACTCATATTTACGAAGTTAATTTGCTAGTATTCTTAAAATATTTTAATATAATACATTTGGAAGTATTTAGTTCAATTCAAACTAATTTACCCAATATTTTAAACAATTTCTGCTAAAAAAATTTGAACAGCCCACAAAATAACAAGAGTCATGTAACATTGTATTGTACTAATGTTGCATTTATTTCATATAGAAAGAAGAGGAAAATTTATCCATCCTCATTTCTTCAAAAGCGTCAGGAAGAAAATTTTACCAAAGGAAAAGGAAAGGGAAAGTTGTACACATACGAGCGAGATATTGTCTGCATTCCACACAGCTTTCTTCAGCATGGTGATATTGTTGAAATACCTCGCAAGAAGCACATCCGTCATTTTCTTGCAGTGAACAAACTTGTGGGAAAAATTCAGCTCAATTCTAACATGGATGAGTCAGAGATATTTAATGAAGTCAGATCTGTTTTCCGGGTCCCAATGGGGTATTGCGATAATTTTAAGTTTAAAATTCTCCAGTCTTCCGGAGGAGACAGTAGAAGCTTAATTTTTCCCGAATTGTCACATTCATATAGGTGGACTGCTAGTGCTGTAGCTGGCAGAAACGCTAAGACTCCCATTTATATACTGGCTGAGGATGAACTGCAGGTATATGATATGGTATGTATATTATGTTAAGCTATTTCTGACAAAATGTATGACTTTTTAGCTTGCTAGTCCTAATTCAGATGACGATAACGATGTGAAAGAGAGTGCGGAGGGTCAAATAGTGGAGAGTAATGATGATGATGACTTACCTATTGTGAATTTGGAATGTTCTTCAAGGAAGTTGAAGACTAGAAGCATTTGTAAGTACTAATAGTATAAATTAAGGTAATTTTAAGTGTCAGATTTGGAACTAGTTTCTGACAAACGTTTCTGACAGAACAATTGAGATTAATCAGTCTTTACTGGACCTGCCAGAGCAACAGCAATGTTAGAATTTAACCAGTTGGAATGAGCTGCATTTAATACTACCCATATTTTTATTACTAGTCAATTACAATCACAGAAATCCTGTTGTTGTTTTTTTTTTTAATTTATTGATGTCTTGAATTTGCTCTTAACCAGATTTTGTTCAGGAACCAGGTCATATAAAATTTAGGTACTTTTATTATTTTATTAAACTTACAGCAGCAAATTGGTTTGAGATAATTTTGTACTCCATCATTTTGTGATTTGTATTAATAATGCCTGGTAAAGCCGAACACCCATAAGTCAAAAGATAATTCAATATTAATCAATATACCCCTTGTTATTATTGTTCTTAGCTGATGCTGCAAATGTTGCTAATTTTCCAACTGAAACAGTCAGAAGTGAGTTTTCTTGAAAATATTACTAATTAGTACTTAAATAATTTAAAAAAAAAATATGTTTTTAGATTTGAGACTGGACTCTTGTTGGAGTACTGGAAATATATACAAGTCAGTTTTAATTTTTTTGAAGTGTCCTTAAAACCACACATTTCATTAATTTTTTCGTGAAATATAAGTCAACTCTGACAAAAATAAGTGAAAATTAATTATTAAAACTAAATATGGACTGTAATTCAACAGTGGATACTGTATCAGAATCCGTACAAAGATCTCAAGATGCAATATATTTCTTTAGAAAACTAATGCATGCATATCATCTGGTCACTTTTGTCTAATGCATTGTTTAAAAGATAATCGTTCATACTGTTTTAGTTCCATACTCCTTTTTTTTTTTTTTGGCAATTTGAGTTCACTAGTGTTTCTCTTGATAATTTACCCTAGAATATTCATACAACAAAGCAGTATGGAGATATTCTCAAAACTAATTATTAATGTATGGGTGGGTTTGTATCACTACCTATAATGTCCCAAAAATTGAACATATTTGATTTATATGTACTTCAGTCAATATATCAACTTGGTGAGTGAAGATGAAGATCCTACGGATCAATCAAACTTGAGCCATACTTCACCTGCTACTCCTCCTTACTCCCCATTAACTCCAGTCGATGAATGGTAATAGTTATAAAATAATCTTGTAATTTCAATGTGATAATGCCCATTTTTTCCTTCAGTGATAACGTATCGATAGAAACCATCCTTCATGCCCAGAAAGTAAAGATGCTCCCAGTTGACCAATCTCAGTACCAACGTCTTGTTATAAGGCGGAGGCACCTCTGGCAGGATGCACTTGAACGATTCCAGCGGGGAATTAATTTTCACAAGTATTTCCATATTACTTTTCTTCAAGATCCAGCAGTCGATGAAGGGGGCCCACTACGTGAATTTCTGCACCTTCTTATGGGCAGCATTGCGACAAACAACACTCTGTTTTGTGGAGGAGATGATTGTCGTGTTCCAACACCCAATATGATGGAGCTTGCAAAAAATACTTATCAACACGTTGGAGAAATGCTAGCTGTTTCACTAATTCATGGTGGTCCAGCACCATCATTTTTTGCTCCTTCTGTTGTCAGCTACATAGTTCATGGTATGAAGAGTGTGAAAGCTTCGGTGGATGAAGTGCCTTATTCTAACATTGTTAAGAAGCTGAAAGAAGTGAGTTTAGTAACCTATTATTCACAAAGGACGACATGATTAATGCAATATACCTCTTGGTGTGACACTTTCAGTACGTTCAAATCATTTGTTTTGAAGGGAGGGTTAAATTTTTGGTATTTAGAATATTCATTTTTGAAATAATTATCTGTTTATCATTTAAATTAATAGCTAACATTTAAGTTCTACATACTTTTGTTGTTCTTTTACAATTTTAGCTAGAACAAGCACATACCGTGCAACAGATGAGGGCTATAGTTCACAGTGAAGAATTTGACTTTCGATTTGAAATGGGAATCAGCGAAATATTTGGTCCAGAAGATCGTAAGGGAGTTGTACAATCTATTGCCAACTACTTCACCATTGTACGAGTAAAAGCACAGATTGACCAGATGATAGACGGAATGAAGTGTTTGGGAATTGATGAGCTCCTTAAGTGTTATCCTTCCACAATGTATCGTTTGTTCATCTCTCAACCAGTACCCCTGACTTCTGAGTCTATGTTTAACCTTTTTTTGGCGAGATTATCACCTGAAGGTTCTAATAAGCGAGAAAATGAGGAGCAGATAATAGTGTATTGGAACTATCTTCTTGAACTCATTGAATGTAAGTTCATGTTTTTTGAGTAGAAATGATCACAAGAACAAAATTGTCATTGAATATTTATACACTGATACTTAGAGCTCTAATAAAAATGAACAACCATAATTATTTACATAACTTGTCGTCTTCTGCTTATGCTTCTGTCATTCCCTTTCATTTGTAAAGGCACTTTTTAGTATTCTGCGTACTGGTTGTCTTCTCTAAATCTTAATTACTCTTATGTAAATTATTATAACTTATGTTAGTCAAGATTGAGCTTGTAGTTTTCTAAAAGTTGCTTTTTCTGCTACAGCATACATAACCATTTCCTGCCATTATGGTAGAAACAGACTCCATATATTTATTTCGAAGTGTTATTTTAGTTGAGCAGCTATCAATGACTTTATTCATATGTATTTTGTTCTATTAATTTTTTTATTTTTTATCTAACATATGTTTAGCAAGTTTCTAGTGCTATTTCATTAAAACTAACCTGCACAGTAAAGATTTAAGTAATAATATTGAAAACCAACAGCTATTTTTCATAAGGATATTAGGTAGTTCACTCTGCACAAAAAGAAATACCACAATAAGCATGTATATAATTTTTCATTGTTTAAAAATCTACATTATATTTAGTTTTAAGAATTTAATTTTTGTGACTGGCTAAAATTTAGCTAGTGCATTCAAATATCATTGTTGGTGGTGATGTGAATATCATATAGCAAGTGATGGAACACTGGAGCTGGAAAGTGAAGGTGGAGCAACAGAGACCTTTAACCTTCAGTTTACAACAATACTGGCATTTGCTACAGGCAAGTTTTACTACCTATGTGTTCTTTAGATGCAGTTTCAGCTATTACCACTGTTTTTTTTTACCTTTGTAGGTGCATTTCATCCACCACCCTGTGGATTTATTTCACAGCCAACCATTATTTTTCATACAGAAAACCAGTTTCCCAAGGCCAACACCTGCACAAATACCATGTTCTTGCCAGTTGGTAGACCGTTACTTTCTCGGGATCAGTTTGTGTACAATATGGCATATGGTATACTGAATGCGGCTGGATTTGGTCGTGTTTAAAAGACAGTACTGCATTTTTGCTTTTGTAACGTTAACCTACTCATCATTTATCAACTTGTTTCAAATCATATTTGAAAAACAAAAGTACTAAAAAATGTTCATTACAAAAGGTTTTCATGTATGTTAACTAGGTGCTGCAGTCATCACATCTCAGAAGGTGATGACCCACATGTCTGGAGAGTCTCCTGTAGGCAGTGTCATCAGTAGGTACATGCATTTGTTCAATATCCTGAGCCAAATTATCACATGGGGTAAATGATGACCGAGGAACTTCTATGTTGGAAGTAACAGCAGGAAGACGAATTGCACTAGAGCTAGTGGACCTGGCATGTTGACGCAGTGTCATGCTTTGATTAAGGGCACCTTGAACAAACAACTGATTAGGTGTTAGATTGCGTTCAGTGGATAATGGATGATTGTTCCAGCTCTCCACAAAGAAATGTATTGTCTCATTTATCCGTGGTAAATAAACTGTGTGTAAGCAATACAAATCAACTTCATTGAGAGGATCAAGCTTGCCATCTGCCTCCAACTCTCTAAATAAATCTGCATATAGAACAGCAACACATCGGTACACGTCCCGCCAAAGGCGTTCTATTCTTACATTATGGGTGGAAGACCCAACTATGATTGCTAACTCAGATTGATGTTGGTCGTACATATAGCGCCATACATCTACATTTTCACTACCACAATCTGATCTAACTTGAGTAGGCAACCCATGCTTTACAACTGCACCATAAAAAGCTGACATCATAGTTTGTGCCCGATTATTGGTGGTGCATCGTAAGAACACTACAGTTCTTGAAAAGCCATCGATGCCTCCTTGCACAACAAACCTCCACCTTATTAATTTATGATAGCTATCAATATGCCATAGTGCATTAGGCCCACTCACATAGTATACTCGCCTCCGAATAGCAACACTCCTTCTAATAGCGGTGTTGATGGGGTCAACTCGATGTATACTGGCCCTTATTCTTGAACGAGGAATTATTATACCATGATGACGAAGGTTACCTATCATTAATCTTTCACCATCATTAGGATGCTCTTGCTTGATAGATTTCACAATTCTATCAAGGTCATCGTTGGTAATCAAAGAATACCTCTCTGTAGCGCTTATACCTTCTTCTTCCAAGCGGCGATAGAGAGTCGAACGACTAATACCCAAAATATTTGAAATTTTAGTCCATGTGAAATTTAATCCACGGAGATATTCAATGTCTTCAATAGATATCTCTAATCTTGGACGACCAGGTGACCTATGAGATATTAAAGCATATTTTTAATCTTAGAAGGGATAAAATGTTGTATCTCATTTTGTTCATTCTGCATGAATATAGTTCACATTATAAACCTCAAACTATTTCACTTTTTTCTCAAAACTGTAGAGGTACATAAAATGATATAACTACCACCAGTTTATACACCAGTTTATAGGTTTGGCAAAAGGCTTGCAAATCAAATATACATGAAGAATGTAGCCATTTCGCTATTAGTGATGTGTGTGGTGTGCTCGGGAGGGGGGAGGGGGGGGGGGGGGGGGGGGGGGTGAAGATTGATATGTACTTTAACTACTAGATTTCTGCATCTGATTGAAGTGGTACAACAACAGCACTGAAAATTCACAATATCTTATGTGAAAGGTAAAATGTTGAAGTAGCTATGGACAGAGATGATCACCGATAAAACACTTTTCTCTATTAATATATACATTTTCTATGGTATACCTTTCTTGGGATACTAGGCCAACAGAAGTCAACACCAGTTGCAATTCTGCAGACAACTCTTCCACCAAATCCATCATAATAGCATCTTCACCACCAGTAGCCATTTTTCAACTCAGCTCACTCAGAAACGTGCGCGTAATATCACAGCCAGCCGGTAACTAAAAGTGAGCATCATTTAGAAAATTACCACACCTCTTTACTCCATACACAAGCTAGAAATCGTCACTTCAGTTTGGAAAAAAATCACATTAGATTTGTCATCTTTTAGGTTTGTTATCCTCGCTTAAGTTTAGAATCGTCGCTTGGTTTGAAATCTTTGCTTCGTCTGAAATAGTCGCTTAGGTTAGAATTGTCGCTTACGTTGGGAATTGTCGCTTTGTGCGGAATGGTGGCTTTGTGTGGAATCGTCGCTTTGTGTGGAATCGTTTCTTTGTTTGAAAACGTGGGAATCGCCGCTTTGTTTGGAATCGTGGGAATCGTCGCTTCGTTTGGAATCGTCGCTTTGGTTTGGAATCGTCGCTTAGGTTGGAATCGTCGCTTGGAAACGTCGCCAGAAATCGACGACTTTCCCCACAGATTTTCATGAATTTTTGTGGTTTCAAAAAAGTACTAATTTTGACACAAACGGCACTCCATAGAAAAAGGCACCTCAAAATACCATTTGCAATGCTTTAATTTATAATTTACAGCAGCAGTGTTACAATATGCACGTGAGTGTGTATGTAAAAAATGTGGGGGGAAAACAAAAATATTTGGCTAGCTAGCTAATGACTAAATGTTCAATATTTTCTACATGATTATGTAAGTTAGTAGTAGCATTGCATGAAAAAAGTTTAGCACATTGTGAAAACTATTGAATCACCAGGGACATAAACCTCCTACAATTAGTCAATTATAGCTATTCTTGGCTGGAAAAAGAATATTTTTCAGTGTTGACGTATTGAACTCTTTGACAATGTCAGTAAAGCAATGATAGAAGGCCAAAAATCTCCTTAAAACCATTCACAGTAGGTGTTGACAATGTCAACAGAAGGCCATCACCACTGAGTATATCTGAGCTGACAGTATATATTTCCTTCAAATTATAAGGGCAGCTGCTTATAATAGGGACACAGAGCAACCCCAAGTTCATAATACTAGCTAGTATCAATTCAAATGCAAACGGCTTTTTCAACTGAAATAAAACTAGACTGAAATAATACACTAATCAATGTTATTTGCAATGGATCAATATGTGACAATGCCTGTGATCAAAATGTTTACATCTGTCCACTCAAACTTGAACAGAAGTGTTAATTGAATGTTCCACTTGAGTAACGATACCACATTTCCTTCCTTTTAAATGATAATGTCCACCAAATGTGTACAATGCTGTCCATACCGATCTGGTCTGTTTGGATCACGTGATGAATAACGTTTCACCGTCTTAGATTGTTGCATATCCATCCACTGTTGGAGATAATGCTGAACTAGATCTCTCAGATTCACTCACTAACTGGTTCAACAGCAACTGGTCGAGCTTGTCCCTCTGTACAGACGACGCCATGGATATGTCTGGTAGCACTTCAGATGTAGGAATATCTAGATATGGCCGTTGTTGCTGGTAATGCGAATTCTTCAATTGCTCAATGTGATGATTCCAAATCTGTCCATCCCGAGTTCTGACTGGGTATGTGACAGGACCCAACTTGGAGATTACAGTTGCATGTACATAAGGATCTACAGAACGTAAGTTGTGAGCCATTACAGACTGTTCCACTGCAAACTCACACTGTCTTGACCTTGTGTCATGGTTCACCTTCAGTTGTGCCTGTTTGCTCTCAACATATCTTACTTGATCAGGTCGAAGTAGGCCAAACCTTGTCTGTAACTGATGCTTCAGAAACAACATACATGGAGCAACACTTGCATGAGGAGTACTTCTATAGGTCAATAATTTTTTTTTTATTAATTCTTTGATTGACAGAAACCCCACTATGCACTGTTGTCTTCATCGACTGCTTGAATGAATGAATCAGAGGCTGGGTGATGACATAATGCACTTCTCACATGTTTAATTTCACGACTTTTCATAAACTCAGCAAATTCCTGCGATACAAACTGTGGTCTGTTGTCAGCAACTATCTGACTTGGAAGACCATGTGCTGCAAACTTCTGCCTCAGGATATCCATAGTTCACTGTACCGCAGTGTTAGACAATAGACACACTTCAGGCTACTTCACTTGAAGTGTCCATCAACTGCTATGAAAAACATTAATCCCTGAAATGGCCCTGCAAAGTCCAGGTGAAGTCGTTCCCAAGGGCATGATGGCAAAGCCCATGGATTTAGAGGTGCTGAAGGAGGGGCACTCTTCACCGCCAGACAGGTAACACACTGTCGAACAAGTACCTCCATATGTGTGTCTAAACCTGGCCATCACACAGTCATATGTTCTTGCTAGCCGTAGCAGGCAACTATGAGTTCTATTCCAGCTGGACACAGGAGGGCAATATGGTCGCCTGAGTTCAGTTGTAGCTTATCAATGATGAAGGCTCTGACTCGTTCAGCTCTCTTGTGGAGTTTGAGACGGTTGATGGACTTAAAGGCATGGCCCTGGGGCAAAAAATAAATAGCAATACATTAATAATAATAAATAAATACTTTAAAAAATAAATACTTTAAAAAATAAATACTTTTTTGATCGGATATCGAAGCACGCCAGCCAAGAACTGAGCCCTTTACCAATTAAAGTTGTACTAGATAAAATGCCACTTAACCCGTACAGTTCCTATGCCATGCGTCTAGTGTCACTCCTAAATCTCTCTCTCTCTGTTGTGTATTATGTTACCAGCCATAACCTTATTGTTTTTGTAATAACAGTTAGTTCTTAGTTCTAGTTGCATCACTATGGCATCATTCCCTAGCAACACGAGTCTGGGACAGTCTGGCCAGAAAAAGAGACAAAAGTTCACCAAATTATTTCATCATAATGAGCTTTGTGGCACCCATACTAAACTCCTCCCATTCTAAACCCACTGATATTTTTTTACTACCTCACTGTTATTTAATAGAGTCCGTTCTCGTCTCCGAAGCTCAAGGAAGGTGAGACTACCGCGTGGTTTGCTATGCCCGTGTAGTGACGCGAGGACATCAGCCTGTTCTCCTGATGACTAAGATTATGACAAGAAGATAATGACTAAGATTATGACAGGGTGATGATGACTACGATTATGACAGGGTGATGATGACTAAGATTATGACTGGGTGATGTATGACTGGGTGATGATGACTAAGATTATGACAGGATAATGATGATTAAGATTATGACAGGGTGATGATGACTAAGATTAAGACGGGGAGATGATGATTAAGATTATGACAGGGAAATGATGACTAAGATTACAAGATGAACCACGCCCCTCATCACCTGCCATGCTACTCCACCAGTGAGTGACCCATCCAAAACCACACTCTCTGGTTCCCCATTCCAGGACCACACTCTCTGGTTCCCCATCCAGGACCACACTCTCTGGTTCCCCATCCAGGACCACACTCTCTGGTTCCCCATCCAGGACCACACTCTCTGGCTCCCCATCCAGGACCACACTCTCTGGCTCCCCATCCAGGACCACTCTCTCTGGCTCCCCATCCAGGACCACTCTCTCTGGCTCCCCATCCAGGACCACACTCTCTGGTTCCCCATCCAGGACCACACTCTCTGGCTCCCCATCCAGGACCACACTCTCTGGCTCCCCATCCAAGACCACACTCTCTGTCTCCCCATCCAGGACCACTCTCTCTGACTCCCCATCCAGGACCACACTCTCTGGCTCCCCATCCAGGACCACACTCTCTGGCTTCCCATCCAGGACCACACTCTCTGGCTCCCCCATCCAGGACCACACTCTCTGGTTCCCCATCCAGGACCACACTCTCTGGTTCCCCATCCAGGACCACACTCTCTGGCTCCCCATCCAGGACCACACTCTCTGGCTCCCCATCCAGGACCACTCTCTCTGGCTCCCCATCCAGGACCACTCTCTCTGGCTCCCCATCCAGGACCACACTCTCTGGTTCCCCATCCAGGACCACACTCTCTGGCTCCCCATCCAGGACCACACTCTCTGGCTCCCCATCCAAGACCACACTCTCTGTCTCCCCATCCAGGACCACTCTCTCTGACTCCCCATCCAGGACCACACTCTCGACTCACAATCCAGGCCACACTCTCTGGTTCCCCATCCAGGACACCATCTCTGGTTCCCCATCCAGGACCATACTCTCTGGTTCCCCATCCAGGACCACACTCTCTGGTTCCCATCCAGGACCACACTCTCTGGCTCCCCATTCAGGACCACACTCTCTGGCTCCCCATCCAGGACCACACTCTCTGGCTCCCCATCCAGGACCATACTCTCTGGTTCCCCATCCAGGACCACACTCTCTGACTCCCCATCCAGGACCACACTCTCTGGTTCCCCATCCAGGACCACACTCTCTGCGTTCCCCACAGGACACACCACTCTCTTGGATCCACATCAGGACCAAACTCTCTGGCTCCAATCCAGGACCACACTCCCTGACTCCCCCATCCAGGGACCAACTTCTCTGGCTCCCCATCTGGGGGACCACCACTCTCTGGCTCCCCATCCAGGACAACACTATTGGCTCCCCATCCAGGACCACACTCTATGGTCCCCATCCAGGACCACACTCTCGTTCCCCATCCCAGGGACCACACTCTCTGGTTACCCCATCAGGACCACACCTCTGGTTCCCATCCGGGACCACACTCTCTGCCCCTCCTCCCCCCCCCCCCATCTTCATTGTCCAGTGTTCTTATCCACTCAGTTCACTTACATGCAACAAGATGTAGTAGGGTTCTCCAGTGTGGAACTTGCAGTATGTCTCAAGGGCGGCACCGGCAAATTTTTAGTGGTCCGGCCATTGACCTATCAATATAATTAATTACTGCTGATGAAAGGAATGATTAAGGTAATACATAATGTTTAAAAAAAATATGTAAATAAGTGTCAAAATTGTCCAAAAATCTGCTGTCTGCGATCAGACTTGCTAATGAAAAAATTAGCCACTTCATTTAGTGACAAATGATCAGTTAAATCTTTGTGAATATGTAATGTCATAACACTATTTAAACGATCTTGCTTCATGGTTGATCGTAGATATGTTTTCATCCTTCTCAATGCACTGAAAGAGCGCTCACTTGTAGCATTAGTAGCAGGCATTACGAGAATCAATTTTGCCAACAAAATAACTTCATTAAGAAGTGTTTTTTGACTATGTGATAATTTTTTAATGTGTTCCTTTACATCACAAAAATTTGAAACACCCTCAGGAAAATCGTGGCTCAACATCTCGAGCTGCATTTTTAGATTAGCAGCATTAAGATCTTCACCATATACTACCATAACTTTATCTAGTTCTTCCTCAAATACCTCTCTCTTAATCGCTTTGACTAGTAATTCTTCCAGACAGCAGTATATGTGGTATCCAGACTGGTTAAATCTGTCTTCAATACCTTGTATAAGTAGATCCAGGGCTTCATAATAAATGCCTCTATAGTGTTCTTCTGGTGTTGTGGGAAAATGAGGTTCTGCATGACCATCATCATATCGCCTTGGTATCTTTCTTCTTCTAGATAATCTAGGCTCTTCAACATCTAGTTGCTGTGACATACCAATAACTTTTTTCCAGAATAGTTCAAAATTATCATCACTTCTGATACCAAGGAGAGTTGCCTTTGTCTTCTCAGCTACTATTTGCCCCTCCGATGCCGAGAAGTTTTTCTGCAAAGTTCTACTGAGATTATCAGTGTGACGAAGAAGTAATTCTCCCAAAACCAAACCAAAGAAAAACTCAAAGGTCTTCATGTGAGCCTCAATACCTCGGATTCTAGAAATAGTTTCAGTATCTCGAGTAACAGAAATGGCCTGGTCCCACAACTCCTGAAGAACAGAATAATTTTTGATAATACTCTGCATGGAATCAGCACGAACAGTCCATCGTGTTGGACAAAGAGTACGAATACCAATATTTCCAGGTGACATGTCATCTTTTATGGCATTAAATAGGCTTTCCCTCCTGGGAGAATACTTTACAAGTTTAGTAATTTCATTCTTCATAATACTAGAATTCTTGATAGTGTCACCCACAGCAAGGTTCAAAGAATGCCCATAGCAGTGAGTATAAATTGCTCTCGGCTCATCATCCCTGATTTTCTTAGCTACTCCATTTCGAATTCCGGACATGTTGCTGGCACCATCATAGCATTGTCCTCTTACTTTATTCAGAGATAAATTTAAACGCAGCAGACAATCTTTTATGACAGCAATCAACATATCTGCTTGGATGCTGGCAACTTCATACAGACCGATAAATTCTTCATGAACATTCAAGTCATTGTCTACCCATCGTAAAACTAAAACAACCTGAAATAGAGTTAGTTGTAAGAATACAGTACATGTGATAAAATATATGATTATTACTTAATACTCACCTGCTCTTGATTTGAGATATCTGTACACTCATCCACCATAATTGTATAAAACTCTGTATTTTGCAGGTTTTCAGCAATCTTCCTCTGAATGTTTAATGCCATTAGTTTCAGCAATTCATCCAAACACTCATGGCTGGTATATCGTTCAGTTTTTTTGGCAAGCCAGTCACGACACTGTTATTATTAATACACATTGTTATTAGTAATTGCTATCTTATATTAGAACCAACTTTACCTTGGGATCATCTTCACTAATAAGCTTCATAAGTTGATAAAAATTCCCATCATCCAGATCATTGTGGCCTCTAATAGCACACCCCTGCCTAGCTAGGAACTTCAAGCAAGTCATAACTTTCAATAAGCAGTAGCGATTAGTAGCTTTTTGCTTTGCTAGAGAACTACAGAGCATATCACCAATGTTTGGAGTAGTTGCTGGTAGTGTAACTAGCAATTCTACGGAACATTTATGGCACTGGCTTTGTTCATGCTGTTTAAATGATACTGTAGCATCCTTCCAGTTACAAAATCCCTTAGAAATCTATCAGAATACATGATTTTATCATTATATTTCACTATAAGTTAAGCTATAGTTAACACTTACAAAGGCAACATCAGCACTCCCAGTCTTCAAACCCTTTTCTGCCACAGCTCTCAAACATAGATGACAAAGCACCTTGTCCTCTACTTCCTTATAGTGAAGCCATTCCCAAGAAGAGAACCATGCTGGCTGAAATGATCTGTGTGTCACAGTCTTCTTTCCAAAAGCCCGCTTTGGAAATGGAAAAGAACGAGGTTGGTGAGGTTTGCTGGGGACTAGTGTCGATCCAGAGGCTCCGCTAGAAGAAGACGATACAGAGTAACTACCACTTGAACTTGCCATTCTCACAAAACCGAGAACGGGATGTCAACAAAAATGAAGCAAACGTTAGCATTGATTATCACCCACGAGATTAGTGGGTGTGGCACAGTTAGCGAAAGTGGGTGTGGCACAGTTAGCAAAACTGGTCCGGCCATTGCCGGACCAGCCGGACCGGCCGCGCCGCCTATGTGTCTTGTGCCCCACTGGAACAACCTCCAATTTCTACAAAAACAAGAAATCCAAGCTAGAGGACAGAAACCACAAGAATATGGGACTATGGGGGCACTGCTACACCTACCTCAATGAGTCATATTTCCAGGCCCAAGTTCTTTCCTGCTTCTCTAAAGCCTCCACCCAAACGAAACGCCAGGACGAAGCAGCGGAAAGAAGGAGTTCCACCCCCTTTTAAGAAACTCACACATATGCACATGCCCAGTAGATAATGAACGCCCTCTTCCTCGTATTTAGCCCCGCCTTGAGGAATGCATCATTACGCATGTCTAACTCAATTCCCCTCCCTCCCCCTTACACTGACAAAAACAAAATACCTTAGTAAGAAGGGTGGGGCGACTGAGGATGATATTGATATTGGTTGTGTGTGTGTCGTCCGCCCAGTCGTTAATGGAAAGTGGCAGAGTGTGAAGTTGGCGTGTAGCCTACTAGCTTAGAAAGAACCGGTGGCGACTGCTGAGGAGTGGAAGGAGCAATTGACAGCAGGTGAGTTAATTGGCAAGCGAGAGGAACTAGAGTGGCGGTATTGGGAGTGGACAATTGAAAGTTGGGTATAGTGTATAACGTGGTGGTTGGTAGGGATTTACACAACCAGGGCCCTAGGTGCAAGGATAGTGTGAACCCTGTACCCACCTAAGGAGTGGTGCAACCAACTTGTACCATGGCTCTAGGCTATAGGTAACCCACAGAGACAGATTTTGATTGGCTGGTTTACTTATTCACCTCCTGGAGGTGGGTATGAAATATATTCACCATGAATTTAACTATCAGTGGACAGTTTGAATACCATGGTACAAGTTATTGGCGAGCAGTGAGACACTAACACATTGAGAACCAGGGATATTTGTTGTTTGGACATACGTATGTCACTTTTGTACGTTGATCCTTGTATTTTTGTGCTAGCTCGGAGGTCGACCTTGTCCCAAACTTAATGAAACGGAATCCTCTGGTTTATCGATCATTACCCGTATCACCCTAGAAGGTAAATTACTTACCGTTTTGAATTATTTTATGAGTGCAGTTAAGACTTACAAACCTACATTTTTCTATTCGAACGAGTGGCATTGGAACCAGGAATCTATTAGCTACTGCACTGGAACCAGGAATGTATTAGCTACTACATTGGAACTATGGAATCTATTAGCTACTGCATTGGAACCAGGAATCTATTAGCTACTGCATTGGAACCAGGAATCTATTAGCTACTGCATTGGAACCAGGAATCTATTAGCTACTGCATTGGAACCAGGAATCTATTAGCTACTGCATTGGAACCAGGAATCTATTAGCTACTGCATTGGAATCAGGAATCTATTAGCAACTTACCATCGCCACTATAGTATGTCCAAGTTGAGTTGGTGCGGTAAAAACCGTTAATAACTTTTGAACGGAAGTAGCTACGCTTCCGGGGTTTGTACCATTCGAATGCTCGTGCCGAAGCGGTCCAGAAAATTCCATTTAAAAACTTCAGAGCCAGCGGGAAAGTGCAGTTCCGAAACTCAATAGAAAAGTCTATGGGAATATAAAAAAAACCACACGTTTCCCGTGCTACACGCGGCGGGATTCAGTCATGCGCTCAAACCGGGCCAACCATGTGCGCAGTACCTCAGAGACAATTTGTAAACAAAAACCAGTCGTAGTTTGGTGACTTCGTAGCTACAATGTGAGGTACGTTTGTAACACTGGTTGTTTGTCCACATCAGATTTCCTTACCAGTTTACATAGGGCCTATTTATTTACAAACTCAGCCAACTTACTGTTTACTGACCAAGATAATAAGATATATAATTCATCATAGGGCTGGACGGTATTTGGCTTTGTACCTATTGACTAACTAAATAATAGTTATCACGATAACGACTAATTATTGACTTTTTTTTTTTAATGGCAATTGTCAATGGCTGTCATAATTGGTGTCAAGTGATAATGAGTAAAGCTTGATACATAAATTAATAGTGAGGAATACTGGGTTAGTTTATGAGTTTATAAAGGGTTGATGAAAATAGTGAAGATGAATGATTAATCAAGATTTTTTGCCAAAAATACAAGCATATTTACTTTATTAGGATTCAGTGACGATCGTGAGTTTACAATATGTCCGGATGTACTGAAAAGACGTTCAGACGCACAACTAGTTGCACAAATGCAGAGACTCTTGACACACAATTGAACCAATGTTGGGTACAACATTCTGTTTACCTTGAACCGAGGATCCAGCAATGTGGCGGTGTGAAGTAACTTCTGGATGCTGGGATTACTGTACCGAGAATGCAAATCGCCGACGATAGTTTTTTTGATCTTTGGTAAGTTCGGCCTCTTCTTCTTTGGCTATCAGAATTTTTGTCTTTAAATTATGCAGAACCGGAATGACAGAAAAAATTGTGGCATGATATTCTCCACTCAAAAAGTCTGTCAACTCTGAAATTAGGGACAATGCTTTAGAGAGACATTCAAAAACATGCATGTCCTGCCAGGTAGGGACAAGATGGCCGGTCTTGCGATCAGTGCTCAAAACGACTCTAACCGCCTCCTCCTGCTCAAGCAATCTGCTAATCATTGCCTCCATTGATCCCCATCGAGTAGGACAATCCTACCACACATACACACATATTTGTATATTACATTATGACTTTAAAATTAACTTATTATTTATGTACACTTATAAATTTATTGCATTTGATTTTATCTTAAGTTTAGAATTTAATTACACTGATCAAACTGTGCTGAGGAAGATTTTCAGACATCTGAACCGCCGATAACTCTCTCCTCCTTTTCCAGCTGTAAGAAAAAGCACTGACTATGCTACTGGCCAGACCCAAAACTCTTGAAATACGATGGTCATTTTTTTGTAGCCTTTGTTACGGCAAGATTTAGGTTGTGACCAAAGCAGGGTAATCTCTGCCATTGAAGTTTATTTGTAGCAAGAACAATATTGGAGCTATTGTCCGTGGTGATGCAGACTTGCTGTTCTTTTTTCAGATTCCAAGCATCAAGGACTGCCTCCAAAGCTTCTGCTAGGTTGTCACCTGTATGGGCAAGACGTCCACAATTCCCAGTCTACAGTGATATAATGGATGGTGAAACTCATGTAGGGATACATTGTTCCACTAGACCACAGCTCCGTTGTTGATGAAAAAAACTTCAAGCTAACTATTTCTCCATCAACTCTTTCCTTATCAGAGCTATATAAGTGAGGAATAGCTGTTTTTGAAAAACATTTCCTGCTAGGTGGCTCTACCTGCTATCAAATGTAGCTAACATCCTCTTGAACCCAGGCTTATCCACAGTTGAGAATGGGAGACAATCCTTAGCAATAGTATATGCAACAGAATCAGTCAGCTCTTGCCACCGCTTGCTACTCCTTGGGTAAGGTTTACCACTGTCCATTAGCTCATGAATTATTCATTAATACATACATCATAGTCAGCCACAGGTAGTATTATATATGTGTTTGTATGTGAGGTAGTTAGTATGTGTGTTTGTATGTGAGGTAGTTAGTATGTGTGTTTGTATGTGTAGTTAGTATGTGTGTTTGTATGTGAGGTAGTTAGTATGTGTGTTTGTATGTGAGGTAGTTAGTATGTGTGTTTGTATGTGAGGTAGTTAGTATGTGTGTTTGTATGTGAGGTAGTTAGTATGTGTGTTTGTATGTGAGGTAGTTAGTATGTGTGTTTGTATGTGAGGTAGTTAGTATGTGTGTTTGTATGTGAGGTAGTTAGTATGTGTGTTTGTATGTGAGGTAGTTAGTATGTGTGTTTGTATGTGAGGTAGTTAGTATGTGTGTTTGTATGTGAGGTAGTTAGTATGTGTGTTTGTATGTGTTAGTTAGTATGTGTGTATGTATGTGAGGTTGTTAGTATGTGTGTTTGTATGTGAGGTAGTTAGTATGTGTGTTTGTATGTGAGATAGTTAGTATGTGTGTTTGTATGTGAGATAGTTAGTATGTGTGTTTGTATGTGAGGTAGTTAGTATGTATGTATGTATGTGAGGTAGTTGGCGAGCGAGCGTAGCGAGCGAGACACTTACAGGGGTAACACAATCGAAAATCGGGGATGTTTATTGGCGAGCGAGCGAAGCGAGCGAGCAACTCTAAGATGTAGTCTATGGAAATCCTGAATGCGTCGTCGTTTAAACGCTCGCGCATATATACGTCGTCGTTTAAACGCTCGCGCACATACGTGGTCGTTTAAACGCACGCGCACATACGTGGTCGCATATTATGCTTTTTTCTAATTTTCTCTCGTTACTCTAGCTAATGGTAGTGTAGCTAATCATATACCATTCAACTATCATTGGTAGAGCTACTCATTCAAGCGTTTCATAGTCATGAATATCACTAGATAATGGAGCAGTCCACAGTGTGGGGTACTGATGTGGAGATCTTCACATTTGCCCACTTGCTGCAGATTGACATTCAGTCATATTCACAACTCAACACTACCTGGCAGAGGTACTCTCCCACTCTCAGGATTGAAGACACCATAAATATGATGCCAGGAGAAGACAGCAACATGGCTTTATACATCAAGCACATCCCATCTCATTTTCAGGTCGTGCAATCTGTCCTCTAATTTTAGGGTACTATCTCTATGCCAATTAGCTATGGCCAGCTTCCAGTATTATGCGTCTGTAAAACTGAGACTTGAATTACTGTCATGCTTAGCATGTGGACACTTCAGAGTATCCCCCATCCCCATTTCCCCCTTTACACGTTTCCCCCCTTTACATGTTTCCCCTTTACACGGTTCCCCCTTTACATGTTTCCCCTTTACACGTTTCCCCCCTTTCCCCTTTTCTGTACTTTACAAATTATTTTGTTATCATTGTTACTTTATCATGAGGAGTACCATTCTTTACCCTTTACCAATCATCATTTCCCCCTTTACATGTCATTACATATTCTACTACTAATAATGAGATGTGAATTCAGATTTGTCAACCTGCAGGAAGAAAACCAATGCAAATTCAAATCAAACGACCCCAATGCAATTGAAAGTGTCAACATTTCCCCAGAACTTCGCTCGCTCGCCCAACCAATGCTACACGAGCATTTTCTAGTTTATTTATTTGTATATATGTATGGACGTATGTATGTCATTTTGTACTTTGACCCTCGCGTTTTTGTGTTAGTTCGGTTGTCGACCCTGTCCCAAATTGCACTAAACAGAGTCCTCTGGTGATCGATCAGTACCCGTATCACCCTAGAAATTGAATTGTTGTTTACCGTTTTGAATTCTTTTGCGGGTGCAGTTACAACTTGAAAACTTAAGGGACTTCCATTTCTATTCGAGTTAGTGGCGGTGGTAAGTCAATGCGCTCTTTGTCATGGTTATAAGCCGTGCGCAACAGTATTTACTTGAAAATACATTGTCCACTAGACTACCGCGAAGGTAAGTCTGTGTAGGTGCATGTCCAGTTGTGTCAAAGCATTGTGTGTTACAACCACTACTTAGCTAAAGAATATCACAAAGAAAACTTTTAAATAACGTGTATTGTTTTGTTGTTGTTGTTTTTTCCTTCAATTCAAGCAGTTGCAGAGAGTTGTTACTATGGCACTGAAATCCCTTCACCCTGTATGCTAAATTTAAAAACTGGACCTTATTTTCAGTAGCTTCAGTGTTAGAAGTCAATAAAAATAGTACAGTCTTTAGCTCGCTCGCCATTTGTGCTCAGCACACCACTAGTATATTTCTCGCTCGCCATGCATTTGCGCTATTCGAGCGCACCACTAGTATTTGCTTGAAGTGAAATTACAAAAACATTTTTCCATAGTTGTCAAATATTAATTGGCGAGCGAGCGTAGCGAGCGAGACACTTACAGGGGTAAAAATGAAAAATCGGGGATGTTTTGTTTGTATATATGTTTGGACGTACGTAGGTCTTTTGTACTTTGACCCTCGTGTTTTTTGTGTTAGTTAGGTGGTCAACCCCCGTCCCAATTGCACTAAACAGAATCCTCTGGTTTATCGATCAGTACCCGTATCACCTTAGAAATTGAATTATTCACCGTTTTGAATTCTTTTGCGGGTGCAGTTACAACTTGAAAACTTAAGGGACTTCCATTTCTATTCGAGTTAGTGGCGGTGGTAAGTCAATGCGCTCTTTGTCATGATTATAAGCCATGCACAACAGTATTTACTTGAAAATACATTGTCCACTATACTACTGCGAAGGTAAGTCTGTGTAGGTGCATGTCCAGTTGTGTCAAAGCATTGTGTTACAACCACTACTTAGCTAAAGAATATCACAAAGAAAACTTATAAATAACGTGTATTGTTTTGTTGTTGTTTTTTTCCTTCAATTCAAGCAGCTGCAGAGAGTTGTTACTATGGCACTGAAATCCCTTTACCTTGAAATTTAAAAACTGGACCTTATTTTCAGTAGCTTCAGTGTTAAATCATTCATATAAAAATAGTATAGTTTTTAGGCTCGCTCGCCATTTGTGCTCAAGCACATCACTAGTTAGTATGTGTGTTTGTATGTGAGGTAGTTAGTATGTGTGTTTGTATGTGAGGTAATTGGTATGTGTATATTTTCTCTAATTTGATGTTTGTCTGTTAATTGGTATATTATATAGAAATATCAACAATGTCCTCATCAGAACCTAGTCCAAGACAATGCTTCTTCTCTGTTAGTAGACATTCTTCTGTATATCTATGGGGTGGACAGGATGACTTCGGTGTGCCAGTGGATGACTTGGACTACTTGCATGAATTCAATTCTGCCACAACAACATGGACCAGACACCAGTTACAAGGTCGTCATCCTCCTGGACTTTATAATGGAGGATGTGCTAGGATAGATGACTGTCTGTACTTCTATGGGGGTTATGATGAGAGAGGACGGAGTACTGGATCATTGTATCAACTAAACCTAACTAATTGGACATGGCAGGAGATGTCTCCTCCAGGAGCTAGTGGTAGTCCTGGTGTGAAGTCTGGCTGTGGTATGATAGACTATAAAAGCTCACTACTAGTACATGGAGGATGGGATGAACGTATTATATTTACTAATGTTCTTCACATGTTTGACCTAGCAACTGGTGAGTACAAACTATCATGTAATATGTTAATTAGTGATATATGTTGATATTTAATTTACATTAGTCAAGGTTGTATTTATGGGATGGGGAGGGGAACCATTCCACTTCCCCTCCAAGAAGTTCAGTGTGGTGAAATAATAGCTCTAAAGTTACACACAAAGTCTGTAAATTTGTCCTTCATGTGATACTAGCACATTATACTCAATATAGTGGAGGCACTTGATGATCCTTACCATACCATATGTAATTGTGTAGTAATAATTAATTATTTTAGTGTGTTTTGTTTGTTTGTATTGTTATATATGTGTATTTGTTATTGTCAGTGTGTTTATGTTTATTACTCTACTCTAATTTACTATTTGTATTTTTATTATTTTAATTAAACAATTTCAGTTTACTAAGTTACTAATGACTGTATGTATTGTTAGGGACTTGGTCTTCTCCTCCAGTCACTGGAGATGTACCTGATGATAATGTATACTTTGCCTTCACTAAAGTGAGTCCTCATCAAGTCATAAGATGTGGAGGAGTTGGCAGGGACATACATATGTTGGACTTGTCCACAATGGTAAGTGTATGAAATATCAGACACAACATATGATAGTATTATTTATATTGTTTCTATTTAGCACTGGACTAGACTATGTTCAGATGGACCTGACTTGGGTTACTATCCTACTGCTACATGTATAGAGTATAATAGCAGCCACGCCCAACTTCTGATCATTGGAACAGATAGAGTGTGTTTATTTGATGTGTCCACAAGAGAGTTGAAGGAGATATCAGATACTGACTTGGTATGTAGTAGTTGTTATATTGTGTTAGTATTTATTAGACATGAGATACTGACTTGGTATGTAGTAGTTGTTATATTGTGTTAGTATTTATTAGATATGAGATACTGACTTGGTATGTAAGTTGTTATATTGTGTTAGTATTTATTAGATATGAGATACTGACTTGGTATGTAGTAGTTGTTATATTGTGTTAGTATTTATTAGATATGAGATACTGACATGGTATGTAGTAGTTGTTATATTATGTTAGTATTTATTAGATATGAGATACTGACTTGGTATGTAGTAGTTGTTATATTATGTTAGTATTTATTAGACATGAGATACTGACATGGTATGTAGTAGTTGTTATATTGTGTTAGTATTTATTAGATATGAGATACTGACATGGTATGTAGTAGTTGTTATATTGTGTTAGTATTTATTAGATATGAGATACTGACTTGGTGTGTAGTAGTTGTTATAATTATTGTGTTAGTATTTTATTAGACATCAGATACTGACTAGGTATGTAGTAGTTGTTATATTGTGTTAGTATTTATTAGATATGAGATACTGACTTGGTATGTAGTAGTTGTTATATTGTGTTAGTATTTATTAGATATGAGATACTGACTTGGTATGTAGTAGTTGTTATATTGTGTTAGTATTTATTAGATATGAGATACTGACTTGGTATGTGGTAGTTGTTATATTGTGTTAGTATTTATTAGATATGAGATACTGACTTGGTATGTGGTAGTTGTTATATTGTGTTAGTATTTATTAGATATGAGATACTGACTTGGTATGTAGTAGTTGTTATATTGTGTTAGTATTTATTAGACATGAGATACTGACTTGGTATGTAGTAGTTGTTATATTGTGTTAGTATTTATTAGATATGAGACACTGACTTGGTATGTAGTAGTTGTTATATTGTGTTAGTATTTATTAGATATGAGATACTGACTTGGTATATGTAGTAGTTGTTATATTGTGTTAGTATTTACTAGTGGTGCGCTCGAATAGCGCAAATGCATGGCGAGTGAACAGACTCTTTTTACAGAAAAATGACAGAAATTACATCTAACTGTAATGCACAGTGTAACCCTTTTCATCATCAGAGAATCTAAAGTCTCTGATCCCAGACTAAACTAACAGAATACCTGAATAAACTTCGAAAGCAGTGGCAAAGAAGCGAAACTTGACAAAGACTTCACAATTGTTTCAAGAAGAGAGTAGCTATAAACTTTTTGGTTGAAATAAAGTTGCAGCAGGATTGTCCGCGCCAGTTAATTGAAAAATACTGGAACTGTGAACGCTTTACCTAACTTACGTAATTAGAAGCGCGGGCGAAATATTTTGACGTACGTATACATACATATATATATATATATATCTGAAATCTCAATTGAACACGACTGAGAGTCAGCTTCGCTCGCTTCGCTCGCTCGCTATGAGATACTGACTTGGTATGTAGTAGTTGTTATATTGTGTTAGCATTTATTAGATATGAGATACTGACTTGGTATGTAGTAGTTGTTATATTGTGTTAGTATTTAATAGATATGAGATACTGACTTGGTATGTAGTAGTTGTTATATTGTGTTAGCATTTATTAGATATGAGATACTGACTTGGTATGTAGTAGTTGTTATATTGTGTTAGTATTTATTAGATATGAGATACTGACTTGGTATGTAGTAGTTGTTATATTGTGTTAGCATTTATTAGACATAGATACTGACTTGGTATGTAGTAGTTGTTATATTGTGTTAGTATTTATTAGATGAGATACTGACTTGGTATGTAGTAGTTGTTATATTGTGTTAGTATTTATTAGATGTGAGATACTGACTTGGTATGTAGTAGTTGTTATATTGTGTTAGTATTTATTAGACATAGATACTGACTTGGTATGTAGTAGTTGTTATATTGTATTAGCATTTATTAGATATGAGATACTGACAAGAACAAGTTACAGTTTGTGTGTGTTATTTCACCGCACTGAACTTCTTGGAGTGGAAGTTGGTCTGGAAAGTGGAGGGGACCAACAATGGTGGGGGCTTAGTCACTCCTATAATAGTGGGAGGAGTAGGGGGTGGAGCCATGTTATTGTTACTGTCCTTATTGTATTTCATAAATATTCTGCCAGTAGTTATAATGAATGTATTTTATGTGTCATAGTTGCCAGGTTATGAGTATATGAAGCGATCTGGTCATTGTGCAACTGTGTTGTCATCTACTCCTACTTCAGTGGAAATACTCGTGTTTGGAGGACGTACACATGATACATACGATGCCATATCAGCCACTACTCTACTCATACTCAGTGAGTTGTTGTTGTGATTGTTGTTGTTGATGTGGATGTTGTCTTTGCTGTGGATGGTGTCTTTGCTGTGGATGGTGTCTTTGCAGTGGATGGTGTCTTTGCTGTGGATGGTGTCTTTGTTGTGGATGGTGTCTTGGCAGTGGATGGTGTCTTTGCTGTGGGTGGTGTCTTTGCTGTGGATGGTGTCTTAGCTGCGGATGGTGTCTTTGTTGTGGATGGTGTCTTTACTGTGAATGGTGTCTTTGTTGTGGATGGTGTCTTTACTGTGAATGGTGTCTTTGTTGTGGATGGTGTCTTTACTGTGAATGGTGTCTTTGTTGTGGATGGTGTCTTTGTTGTGGATGGTGTCTTTGTTGTGGATGGTGTCTTTACTGTGAATGGTGTCTTTGCTGTGGATGGTGTCTTAGCTGCGGATGGTGTCTTTGTTGTGGATGGTGTCTTTACTGTGAATGGTGTCTTTGTTGTGGATGGTGTCTTTGTTGTGGATGGTGTCTTTGCTGTGGATGGAGTCTTTGCTGTGGATGGTGTCTTTACTGTGAATGGTGTCTTTGTTGTGGATGGTGTCTTTGTTGTGGATGGTGTCTTTGCTGTGGATGGTGTCTTTGCTGTGGATGGTGTCTTTACTGTGAATGGTGTCTTTGCTGTGGATGGCGTCTTTGCTGTGGATGGCGTCTTTGCTGTGGATGGTGTCTTTGTTGTGGATGGTGTCTTTGTTGTGGATGGTGTCTTTGTTGTGGATGGTGTCTTTGCTGTGGATGGTGTCTTTGTTGTGGATGTTATCTTTGTTGTGGATGGTGTCTTTGCTGTGGATGTTGTCTTTGTTGTGGCTGGTGTCTTTGTTGTGGATGTTGTCTTTGTTGTGGATGTTGTCTTTGTTGTGGATGTTGTCTTTGCTGTGGATGGTGTCTTTGCTGTGAATGGTGTCTTTGCTGTGGATGGTGTCTTTGTTGTGGATGTTGTCTTTGCTGTGGATGGAGTCTTTGCTGTGGATTGCGTCTTTGCTGTGGATTGCGTCTTTGCTGTGGATGGCGTCTTTGCTGTGGATGGCGTCTTTGCTGTGGATGGCGTCTTTGCTGTGGATTGTGTCTTTGTTGTGGTTTGTGTCTTTGTTGTGGATGGTGTCTTTGCTGTGGATGGTGTCTTTGTTGTGGATGTTATCTTTGTTGTGGATGGTGTCTTTGCTGTGGATGGTGTCTTCGTTGTGGATGGTGTCTTTGTTGTGGATGTCTTTGTTGTGGATGTTGTCTTTGTTGTGGATGGTGTCTTTGTTGTGGATGGTGTCTTTGTTGTGGATGGTGTCTTTGCTGTGGATGGTGTCTTTTCTGTGGATTGTGTCTTTGCTGTGTATGATGTCTTTGTTGTGGATGGTGTCTTTGTTGTGGATGGTGTCTTTGCTGTGGATGGTGTCTTTGCTGTGGATGGTGTCTTTTCTGTGGATTGTGTCTTTGCTGTGTATGATGTCTTTGCTGTGGATGGTGTCTTTGTTGTGGATGGTGTCTCTGCTGTGGATAGTGTCTCTGCTGTGGATGGTGTCTTTGCTGTGGATGGTGTCTTTGCTGTGGATGGTGTCTTTGCTGTGGATGGTGTCTTTGCTGTGGATGGAGTCTTTGCTGTGAATGGTGTCTTTTGCTGTGGAGGTGTCTTTTTTGGGATGGAGTCTTTGTTTTGATGGAGTCCTTTGCTGTGGAT
>WLWD01001489.1_pt1 | contig 135301 bp, 122 predicted proteins | sample 6712731 | NCBI WGS metagenome assembly WLWD01 (sample SAMN12718690, study PRJNA576275) | sponge metagenome | isolation source: marine sponge | host: Mycale hentscheli | place: New Zealand: South Island, Marlborough, Capsize Point | collected 2014-11-01
TATTGGCGAGCGAGCGTAGCGAGCGAGACACTTACAGGGGTAAAAATAAAAAAACCGGGGATGTTTGTTTGTATATATGTTTGGACGTACGTATGTCATTTTGTACTTTGACCCTCGCGTTTTTGTGTTAGTTATGTGGTCGACCCCGTCCCAAATTGCACTAAACAGAATCCTCTGGTTTATCGATCAGTACCAGTATCACCCTAGAAATTGAATTGTTTACCGTTTTGAATTCTTTTGCGGGTGCAGTTAAAACTTGACAACTTAAGGGACTTCCATTTCTATTCGAGTTAGTGGCGGTGGTAAGTCAATGCGCTCTTTGTCATGGTTATAAGCCGTGCGAACAGTATTTACCTGAAAATACATTGTCCACTAGACTACTGCGAAGGTAAGTCTGTGTAGGTGCATGTCCAGCTGTGTCAAAGCATTGTGTGTTACAACCACTACTTAGCTAAAGAATATCACAAAGAAAACTTTTAAATAACGTGTATTGTTTTGTTGTTGTTTTTTTTCCTTCAATTCAAGCAGTTGCAGAGTGTTAGTTGTTACTATGGCACTGAAATCCCTTTACCCTGTATGCTAAATAAACAAACTGGACCTTATTTTCAGTAGCTTTAGTGTTAGAAGTCAAAATCATTCATATAAAAATAGTATAGTCTTTAGGCTCGCTCGCCATTTGTGCTCAAGCACATCACTAGTATGTATGTATACGTACGTCAAAATATTTCGCCCGCGCTTCTAATTGGCGAGCGAGCGTAGCGAGCGAGACACCTACAGGGGTAAAAATGAAAAAATCGGGGATGTTTGTTTATTTGTTTATATATATGGACGTACGTATGTCATTTTGTACTTTGACCCTCCGTATTTTTGTGTTCGCTCCACGTTCGACCCCGTCCCAAACTTCACTAAACAGAATCCTCCGGTTTAGCGACCATTACCCGTATCACCTTAGAAATTGAATTGTTTACGGCTTTGAATTGTTTTGGGGTGCAGTTAAAACTCAAAATCTTGTGGGAGCTCCATTTCTATTCGAGTTAGTGGCGGTGGTAAGTTAATGCGCTATTTGTCACAGTTATAAGCCCTAACTGAACAGTATTTACTTAAAAATGCAACCACGAAGGTAAGTCTTGCGTAGGTATGTTCAGTTGTGTGAAAGTATTGTGCGTTACAACTACTATTAAGAATATCACAAAGAAAATTTTAAATAACGTGATTTGATTTTGTTGCTTCTTTTTCAATTCAAACTGTTGCGGGAGCGGTTACTATGACATTGAAACCCCTTTACCTCATAGTAATGTAAAAACTCGACTTTATTTTAATAGCTTGAGTGTTAGTTGCTAAAATTAAATTTAACAATAGTGTAGTTTAAGGCTCGCTCGCCATTTGTGCTCAAGCACACCACTAGTTACGTAAGTTAGGTAAAGCGTTCACTGTTCCAGTATTATTTTTCAATTAACGAGCGCGGAGAATCCTGCTGCACTGCCTTACGCAACTCTGTTTCAGCCAAAACGTTTATAGCTACTCTCTTCTTGAAACAATTGTGAAGTCTTTGTCAAGCTGCGCTTCTTTGCCACTGCTTTCTAAGTTTATTCAGGTAATTCTGTTATTGTTAACTCTTCATGCCTAATCAGTTAGATGTAATTTCTGTCCTATTTTTCTGTAAAAAGATTCTGCTCGCTCGCCATGCATTTGCGCTATTCGAGCGCACCACTAGTTACGTAAGTTAGGTAAAGCGTTCACAGTTCCAGTATTTTTCAATTAACTAGCGCGGAGCCTGCTGCACTGCCTTACGCAACTTTGTTTCAACCAAAATGTTTATAGCTACTCTCTTCTTGAAACAATTGTGAAGTCTTTGTCAAGCTGCGCTTTTTTGCCACTGCTTTTCTGTTCGAGTTAGTGGCGGTGGTAGCTCTTTGTCATGGTTATAAGCTGTACGCAAGGTTACTTTAGGTCCGGGCTATAATTCTGATAGCGGTGTGCCATTCAAGAGAGCGTGGCGGAAACGAATTTGGTACCTCGTGTAAAATGCGAATATATCTGAACAAATATTTTAAACACAATATTCATCGGACCAGTCTCAAATAGTAGGGCGAAATAAATACGAGAAGTCTAAATTTGGTATAGCTCGACTTCCTCCGTCCGCTTGCTCGCGCGCAGAAAATCAGTTATAACCGTGAACCCGAGACAAATTTTGTATTAGTTCCTCTAGCTAGATAGCTGATATACAGAAGGGGGTAAGAAAGTGTTGTTTAAATATCTATAGGTTGACTAGGGCGAGTTCTTAGAAAAACGCAACAGTTAGTGACCTTTAGAGCTAGAGATTTTCTTAGTTGGGTGTCATATATTTAAAAAAAGGCAATTTCATCCTCTTTTACCTGTTCCTTGCATTGAGCTTTTATTCATCTATTATCTCTCAACCAATGAGCTAATTTTAGTATAATTGTGAATATAAAACAATATGTTTCTAATAATATAACTCACTTATATTTACTCAACTTATAATATTCTTTCATATATATTTTTAGGACTTAAAATTTTCCATCAATCAAATGTGCTCCAGAAGACTTTCCCTGTTTCTTCTTCCATTATTATTCAGTAACTATAGCTTCACAGAAGGTAATTTTGACAACAGAGTAGTAATAAGTGCCACTAAGAGAGCTGAGAGCCCCAAGTAGTGCCTTGAAGTTAACTATCAATTTAATTATTGGTTTAAAATCCTCTCCAGATCTGGTGAACTGCTCTACTTCTTCTGACTGCAGTAGAAATCTCCACAACACTTCCATGAAATATTGCTGTGCTACTGGCAGTGGGTCCTATTAGCTATTCTATATCTAGTTCACTGACATGCTTGCAGTGTATAGCTAATGAGTAATAAATACACAACTATATGCAAATGTACACACATACACACATGCAAGCACATGCATAGGGGGGAAAAGGCTATGAGTCTTGTATCCCACAATGTAATTAGTAAATATCTTGTAAAGAACAAACTTTCCCAGGAAGTTAATAAAATCTTATGTACACAGACACACGCACACACACACACACACACACACACACATGTACACACACACACGTGTGCGCACACACACATACACACACGTACACACACACACACTCACAAATTTGATAAGAAGACTAAGTGTGCAGTAGCACACTGTTGGTACTAGCTAATTAAATTTGACACTGCAGCATTCAATGAAATTAGCTACTGTTTCTCATGGCGGCACTATAAGTTCTAGCATTCTGAGTTTGGGCATTAACTAAGATCTTATCTATTCGTCCATACAACCGTGCCTGCAACTATTTTGCCCAAAAGTGGCTACCAGCTTATATCCATTTGGTGCCACCAAATACAAACCAAAACTTCACATGTTGTGTAATTCTGAAATTCACAGCCATTTTTCTGGACCAATAAAACCCAAAATTGCTATTTGAAGTAATGTAATGGACTGATTGACACCATGGAGATACATAGCTCAGACTATTTATGTTTATTTCAGTTCTTTGTTTAAAAGTCCCATTTGTTCACTCATATCAGCTATCAAAATGGGCTTTGAGTATTCAAGCTACTCCATCAACGAGGCTTCAGGGAGTGTTGAAGTTTGTGTGCTGCTAAGCAAACCATCTCAAAATGAATCTCTGGGATACTGGCTGAATTTTATGATTCAAAATGTTGCTGGCAGTGCAGGTAAAAATATATCCTAGTTTGATACTAGCAAAATGATGTGTGTATTCTTGTAGACATGAATGAGATTGGTTCAGATGTTAATGGAACATTTCCTCCAAGCGGTAAAAATACAACTCGGAGAGAATGTTTGCGCATTAGCATAAAGGATGATGATCTATTTGAAGATAATGAAACATTCATATTGATATTAACACTGACTGGACCTTCAGTGAGACATGAGATATCTCCAAATACTTCAGTAGTTCAAATCATTGATGATGATGACAGTGAGTTAACACAGACTATAATATCAGTATTAATAAGCTGATATCTTAGGTCCAGTCATTGGCTTTAAAAAAACTGAGTATCTTTTTGAAGAGAATGCAGATAAAGCCTTAATGCAATTCGGAGTTCTTCAGGGGAGAACAGACATGGCCATTTCTCTACGATTATCAGCAGCAACTGATTGTATGTTCAAATTTGAAATATAGCTAGGATTGAAACAAAGTGCAAGTTTTACAACGTTGTAGGTTTTTAGCTACTTTCATAATTTCTACACATGTTTCGTGAGTTCGCTGTTGGCTATGCACAATTACTGCTAATGTCATATTGAGACAGTGGGGCAATATAATATTCACTAGCAGGTACCCCGCCACACAGTGGCACTCTTGATCTTAGCAAGTTAGGACATACTGTTGACATCGTTACTGACACAGGAGTGTATTATAGAGTAGATTATATAATTATTTATACTGATGTTTAATTCAATAACTGTGTGCACTATCCATTGTTGTTGTTGTTTTTGTTATTGTTATTATTATTATTATTTGTTGTTGTTTTCATAGACTCTGCAGATTTGGAAGGCTTAAATGATAATATTTACACATTAGATGCTAATCACACAGTGGTCAACATTTCTTTGATGGTCATTAATGATGATGAATTTGAAGTCACTGAACGATTCCCAGTTCACCTAATATTTGCTGATGGTCTCTCAAATCGTATCATACTTGCCCCTGCCAAAACTGAGATAATTATTGAAGATGAAGACAGTGAGTATTATATCAGCAGTTACAAATGACTACTGCATCTGGGGGGCATTAATAAAAAATATAGTAGAATTAGCTAAAGGATAGAGTGCAGAGATAGCCCGATTTCATTTTTTCCAAGAGCTTGAGGTAATTATTTATACCAATCAGCTAGTATAAGCAAGCAGCTAGTATAATGAATTTTTCCAAGAATTTCTGTAGCAGATAGCATTAGCTATACCAACATCAGTTCAATCTTAGAAAATAATGTTTTAAAACCAGATCTCAAGCTACCACACCTCCTTTTCAGTTTCAGATAAACATTTCATGTTAAAAGTTAACATATACAATATTGATTGTATTATTATTCATTTGTGTATTTCATGTTATTTTTAGAATTGCTAATTGGCTTTAACGAATCTAGATACAGATTTGATTCACAGGATGAATCTTTAAACCTTACAGTATCTCTCTTCTCTGGGTTTTTGACAGATTATTCTGTCACTTTGCTAGCTACTGTTCTAAATGGAAGTTCCCATGGTTAGCCAACAGTCAGAAACTTATAGCTAGATTGTATTATTATTATTTCATAATGGTGTAGGCTCCATCTTAGCTCAATTTCAGCTTGAATTAGATAGCAGTGAACTGACAATTCCACTGGAGTTATTACTGTTACAAGACAATGTTGTCAATTCAAGAACATTATCTATAAATTTGTCTTTTGCTTCAATAAATGATGCCAATGGGTTTCCACTGAATGTGACGGATCAAGAGGTGCAAAGAATAATATTAGACCCTGGAAGTAACCCAGTGGAGATAGACATTATTCTGAATCCTGAAAGTGTTACTATGACAAATACGACCATGTCAGGTATTGGAGGGTTCTGTAATAGCTAGTTCTCAATGTTGCTATCTGTATCAATCAATCTCTGTAGTAGTTTCAGATGTCATGGATTCCCTCATGAAAGCCACTTCATTAAACGTAGCTGCAATTACGACAGGAGTAACTTTATCAATACTGTTGTTAGTTCTTATATTTATGATTATATTTTGCGTATTCTGCTACAAGCGCAAGAAAAGAAAAGACATGTAAGTTACTCATATGTAAAGGAGTAGCTCACTCAAATGACCTCATCAAAGTTCAGTGTTTCAGGAGGAGGCTCCATAGAAGTGTGTGTGTGTGTGGGGGGGGGGGGGGGGGGAGGGAGGAGGAGGCAAGTGGAACAACTTCCCCTCCCCTCCCCCAATTGGAAATACCCCCTTGCAACTGTTGGTTGCATGTAACTAGCAGATTGCAGCTGCATGCTGATGTAACAAGTATTCAACAGTCAAGTGTTTTCTTTTCTTTTCTTTTTTAATAAAACACTGAAAAAAAAAAGTAGTGTAGGTTTTCTAGAAGTTCCTTAGACACTTTTAGGCTGTTAGGATTTCATCACAATGGCGAATAAATACAAACACAAGTTCAACCTTTTATGTCTGCCCAAAGGCAGCCTAGCAATCTTTACCAACTTCAGTCAGAGTGCTGACGACTACACTTGAATTTTAAAGATTACTAGGGGTGAGGCAGCTGTAATTCTCACTGATCAAAGGGCTTAATCAATGTATAAATGAAGACTAGCACACTATAATATTCTCTATGATCAAGGCCTAGGTCTAGGCAATGGAAAATATGCTATATTTAGACAAGTCAAACTAATTGTCATCCAATACATTACTGTATTGCATGTGTTACTAATATGCCACACCTATATCCTCATATGAATATTATATAATACATACCATTCTCTCTCTCTCTCTCTCTATATATATATATATATGTATGTTACAGACCATTTTCAAACTATAAGCCCATTTTAAAATGGTCTGGACCATTTTAAAACAGGCCAGCCCATTTTAAAACAACCTGACTCCATACTAGCCACAAACGTTGCTGGTCTTACAGTGATGATGTACAAGTAATACCAAGAGCAGTCTCACCTGAAAGTCAGGCAGGTTCCTAACTAGCAACCAGATACAAAGTCTGCTCTGGTATTAAAGAGTACACAAGAGCACAAATTATTAGTCTATTGTTTGTTGAATCCAGTTCCCCACAAATTGTAAGAGGGGAACATATGGGGTAATTAGGAAATATCTGGGAGAAAACATCATAGAAAGTATAAACAACCTTAAAAAACAGTAAATAAAAATTTCAAAGATATGATGTTTTAGTGGTTCCAAAGTTTCAGATGCAAGCCTAGCTAATGTCAAATTCATGTGTGGAGGAGGATAGCCAACCTAAAGGAAAAGAGACTAGACGTAATACATACGTCATTTGCATGTTTTATTGACCCGATTAATGAAATGATAGAAAGAAACTGGAAAGAGAAGAATTCTCTAGAGGGAGCAAGGGAAGTGTTTGGGCAGTTTGGAGGTGTGAATTAGCAAACTCTGGATGCTAATTAGGGTTAATTGTTGCACACCAATCATCACTCTGACAAATGTGTTGCCTTGTCACCTTTGAGAAATAATGTCACTGTTCCTACTTACCTGTCTTTTTTTCCTTTTTTGTCTGACCATGAGAACATAGCCATGTCTACTGAATGACCTTGTCCATCTTATAGGTTTTCACCCTAGATGACTGCGATCCACCTTACTCAGCTTTTGTTAATGCTCTAATAGATTGATAGACTGTATCCCTTCCTATAATTATAATGGTATGACTACTCTGTATTCCTGCACTAGTTATTTGTGAGTGAGGGAGCTTTTTTTTTTAATTTTCATTTAAAAGAAGTTTTTACGAGGTCTTTTCAGAGAAGATGGACAAGTAACAGATGCACACACAAACGATCAAGTGTGTATTTAATAGGATTGCCGTGCCCAAATTGCTTGGATTAGTGAAGTTTAGATTAACAAACTTTTTAAAAGATTCTGTTTTATATCTTTTTTTTTTAATAGTTCTATTCAGAAAAAAATTTTTTACGAACACACAAGAGTTCTGTGTCTTGGGGTCTGCTTTGGTAACTGCCCTATTTACATTTAGCAGTTGTTGGTTTTTTTTTTGTTTTGTTTTTTTTTTGCCAGGTTTACTATCTGACTCGTCTTAATGATCTGATTCTTTTAAAAAGAGTTTGACACCCTTCAAAATGGTTTGAATAATTTGACCAGCCTGTTCTAAAATAGTCTGGCCAGTGGTCTGGCCTTTTTTTTTTAATGATCTGGCCAGTTTTAAAATGGTCTGGCCATTTAAAAAAAAGTCTGAGGTTTGGAAATGGTCTGGCCCATTTTAAAATGGTCTGGCCCATTTTAAAACGGCTAGACCATTTAAAAACAGTCCAAGTTTGTAATTGGTCTGTAACATATAAATATTTCAACTTATGTGTGATTGTATGTGCATTAGGTTGGACATGAATAAAAGTATGAAATTGGATTCTGGTAAGGCCTAACTTTATGTGCAAGCAACTATTTATTATTAATATTTTTTTGATACAGTTAATTTTCTAGCCTTAGAACAGAATTACCAAATAAAGATGAATGTAGTTGAGAGTTCATTTAAGCTCAATATTTCAAAGCACCTAATTATTAATGCAAGTAACTTAACAATGGAAGAAACTGTAGGACAAGGTTGGTGTTAAGTTAAATGGAAGATACCTTTACTATAGTACTAATTTTATGCCAGGTCAGTATGGAATTGTATACAAGGGATATATTCTGAAAATTTTTCCTCAAAAGTATAATACTGTTGTTGCAATAAAGACCTTAAAAGGTGAGTATAAAGTACCTTTCAGTGATGTAACACATTTGGAATGACAGTTAACTCGGCAGGAAGGTCAGGAAAATCGCACTGTAACCTCTCTTGAATCCCAGACAAACAGTCACCCACTAATAAGCAAAGTATTACTTAATAAGCAATATAATTTTAGCAGAAAGAAAAGTATAAACTAAACAAAAATGAGACAGCAAGGTAACTGGAGGCTCTACCCTGACTCTTTTATAGAGAGGCCAGGGCAGGGGCCCAAAATTGACAAAGAGTCTTTGTGAGTGGAGTTGAGAGTATGAGTGTGTGAGGCAGTAATGATGGGTATGAATTAGTGTTAATAAAGTACAAGTAAGAGTAAGGCAAGGGGTGAGACCAGAAAGGTGAGGCATGAATAAGAAAGATTAATTATGCAAAAAGGGGGAAAAGTGTATTTCATGTCAGGTTAATCACAATACAACTTACACTATGTAGCTAAGATACAAATTGTAATACACTGTTGATAATGTAGTGGCTTTTCCTATAGTAGCTAGTCATAAAATTCATACGTTTTGACACCGAGGAGCTTCCCCAGTGATTGATAGAAGTAAAAAAAAAACAACCATCACTCATTGTTATTCAAAGATATAAAAATGATTAATTGGTAGGCACGTCATGAGTGGGCATGGTCTACTCCGTTTCTTTTTGTTCTGGAAAGTTGGCAACTATGATGAGGGGGGGTGGGGCAATGTAGCTGTAATTTATGAATGAAAAAGCAGTCAAGAATGCATGGCTTGAAAAAAACATAACAAAATATATTGAAATAAATAATGTATACTATATATTGTAACTATAAAAATCTAGATTCTAGTATTAAGTATCACTAGATATTTTATATGAGATTTATTTGATCTTATCAATCAAGGCTTCTTTGATAAACAACTGGTGAGAAGTTGGCTGATGGAGTGTTCTAAAATGGCCGAGTTTGACCACAACAATGTGCTCTCTCTCACTGGAGTGTGTTTGGATGGAGGCCCCGCCCCTTATATTGTTATGCCATTCATGTTCAACGGCAGCTTATTGTCTTATCTTACCAAGAACAGAGAAAGTCTCCACTTCCCTCCTGATGCAGTAGATGAGGAACAGCTAGTGAGTGAGACTGTCTATGTAGTACATGGAGGGTGAGACTATGTTATAAACATGTCTGAACAGATGCAGTCATCTTTGAACCTGACAGACATGTGTCTGCAAATAGCATCCGGTATGGAGTATCTGGCCAGCAAGAAGGTCATCCATCGAGACTTGGCCACTCGTAACTGCATGTATGTTGTTAGCTATTTACTATTGATTTTATTATAGCTAACTAGAGACAAGTTCCAATTAGCTGACTAACTGATTGATTAGCAAATTGAATAACTAATTGATTGATTTCTTGAGATTGATCAATTTATTGATTGATCATTTAGTTAATTAGCTATTTGTAGTCATTACCCTAGCAAATAAGTTGGAACTATATAATAACTCAGTCATTCTCGGCTGAAATAATTATGATAATAACAAATTTTTCTCATTCTAACAGCCAATATGTTAATTAAAACTTAACCTGACGTTTCAACTTCTTGCCGAAGCCCTCTTCATGGGTCAAATGGGGTCGAACTCTCCGTGGTGATATATAAACAACAATGTAAACAGCAAGATTTCTGGAGTGTATGCAACATAGACAGCCAGCATCCTGGAAGCTCTAAACCTATGTCTCTGTTGAACTTACGGTCGTCTGGTGTCATCTGTATGTGTAGAGGTTCCTTGATCTTTAACTCACGGTTCTTACTGGTTCTATAAGAGTTGTAGACAGAGCCAGTAAGAATCATGAGTTAAAGATCAAGGAAGCTCTACACATACAGATGACATTGGATAACGACAAGTTCAACAGAGACATAGGTTTAGAGCTTCCAGGATGGTGGCTGTCCATGCTGCATGCAAATCGCCCTTAAGGATTTAATAAACAGTAAGTGTACCCTCTAGACATCTTGCTGTTTACATTGTTGTTTATTATATCACCACGGAGAGTTTGACCTCAATTGACCCCTGAAGAGGACTTGGGCAAGAAGTCGAAACATCGGATTAAGTTTTAATTAACATATTGGCTGTTAGAACGAGAAAAATTTGCCATTATATAATAACTGTGAATTTACATTTATACATTTCTTCATTACAGGGTTGATTTACATTTTGTTATTAAAGTTTCTGATTTTGGGTTATCAGAGACATTAAATTCTTCTAAAGACTATTTCAGACATAAAGAAGAAGGTGTCAAGTTACCTTTTAAATGGATGTCACCAGAAAGTTTACTGGATGGAATTTTCTCTGAAAAATCAGATGTGGTAAATATAAGTTTGAAACAAGTTGGGGAAAAAATTGTGCAAAAATTAATGATGGACAAATTAATATTTTTTTAAAGACTTACTTTGTAAAATATATTATGATTTAGTTATTTAAAATGTAGTGGTCATTTGGAGTGACTTGCTGGGAAGTGTTTAGTGTGGGGAGAAGTCCTTACTCTGGCATTAACCCAACTGAGCTATCTTCAATGCTACAGAGTGGGTACAGAATGAACAAGCCGCCTAATGCAGCATGTTCAGATGTCATGTGAGTACCATACTGTGTGATCGTGTGATCTGATTTGTTGTGTGTTTATTTGTATGTGTTCATTTGTGTTTGTGTCATCATGTATATGTAGGTTTGATGTGATCTGTCAGTGCTGGGAACTTAAAGTAGAAAACAGACCTTGTTTCAGTAGTCTTGTTTCAACCATTGTCAGGATCATGGAGAGTAGTGCAGGCTACCTGAGCTTCACTGATGGCTCACAAACTGACAATTATGAAAGTTCATCTTTGAAACTAGAAGACAAAGAGTCAAAAGTTTGATTTATTCATAGTTTTAGGAATTTTTGTGATTCACACATTTTTTAAAAAATGCATTGGGTTTTAAAAATTACAAATCTGTGAGAATGCTTGACTAACTTATTGCACAACTAAAATTCCACACATACACACACATACAGTCAGAGTGTGCGATCATGTGTCATGTGATGATCATTTTTTCTACAATTCAGTCAATTCTAGTTGAATAAACAGTAATTGTAGCTGAGTTGACAGCTAAAATTATACTTGAATTTTAAGTTGTTTTTTTTTGTGATTAAGCGCTTGTCTTTAATCGTAAGTATTTTTTTAGTTAGGTAGTCAATGGTATATCAAATTCACATAGCTACATCCTCATGAAGCAGCAATTTACAAAAAAAATATTGATTATTTCATAGAATTTAAAGTGTGACACTCACAAGTTCAAGCTTGTCCTCACTGTGGAATATAAAATACTGTTCTTGAGCATACCCGTAGCCAGGGGGGGTTCGAGGGGTTCGGTCGAACCCCCCTTTAGAGTGACCGGAAGTAAATATTTTAGCCGCACCCCATATATAACTTCTGGAATATCATCATCTGTTCAATCGTGCTGAACCTGCGCTTGAATTCTCTGCTGTTTCTGGCGTAGTCTGAGTCCAAGTGACCTAATAAACATTCAGCTCCTTGGATACAAAATTTCGCTCTCAGATCGGCATGAGTAATGCTTGCTACGTTACATATATTCTTTATAAAGTGTAACGTAATGCACTTTAGTATGAGTAATAGCACCGATAAGCGTGCGATTCGATATTAATAGCACAAGCAACGGATTTTTTTCAACAGATTAGAAAGGGAGCCTTCGGATGTGTCTGAGAAAGTTAAAACTCAAATATACAGATAGCAAGTGCACTATCTAGTGTAACTAGACTGCAAATGATTAAAAAAAAACTGGCGTACTATTAGCGAGTGATAGCACGGGTAACCTGTTCTATTAAGGATCAGTGGCGCTCGCAAAGCTATTGAAATAGGACTCCGATATGCCTCGTGTTATTTTAATCCCGCTTTTCGTGCTATTAATCACGAATAGCACGGTTACCCGTGCTATCACACACTAATAGTAGGCCAGCTTTATAAAAGCTGCACGAGACTACAGTAAGCTAAAGATCATTTACAATGTGGCTACTATGTATAGTGCAGTCACTATCTCTGTATTTCAGGATAAACTCTCTCTTGAACTTTGCTTTAATCGATTGCTCCTCCTGATCTGTTGGAAAAAAACTCTGTCTAATAGGGGTATAGCTTCTGCGCTAAAGAATGACGTTGTCTCCAACTAGAAACTACAACTGTACATTTCCAAGGCTAGAGCTGCATGTTTGCGCTCTTACTCTTACTTAAGCTACCGTGACATTTCACTTTGTCCCGTGCTATTTCACTTAGTTATAGCGATTTTTCCAATACATTTCGAACGGACAGTTTACACGCCGTACTATTAAATAACTTGTAGTACGAATAAGGCGTATTAATGTTGCACTGTTTATATTATACAGCTCATAGAAGCCTTGTTACACGAGAATAATACCGCTTTTCTCTCGAATATCAACAGTGTTTAATGAATTATAGTTTTGAAGTGGAATACCTAGTGCACATATCTTTTGTTTTTTAGTATTGTAGAAGAATTAACGAGGAAACAAAAGTAGGTGTGGCTTTTGCGTCTTAAAATCCGAACCCCCCAATGCGAACCTCTGGCTACGGGCCTGTTGAGCTTGTGTGTTGAAGGATGTTCACTGCAACCAATAACGTGTATGGACACAATCTACATAAGCTGACTCTGTTTTTCTAAGGCTAGACTATAAACAATTAGCATACATAAACAAACAAATATCCCCAATTTTCAATAGTGTTACTCTTGATGGTGTCTCACTCGCTTCGCTCGCTCGCCATGCAAACATTGACTCACAGTAAAGACGCGGCACTTGAACCAGAGTTGAATAGATTTTATTTGTTGATTAGCTGATAGTAATGCCAAAGCAATTTTTTTTACAGTTAGAAAATAGCACGAAGTTAGCTATAAAGTCTACACTACACATCATAATAGTGATTCAGTCTGCTCTGTTTTTCCAGATGTTGGCTTTTGTTGGAATATAGCTATGTTGAGGTTCACATATATATATATATAGCTAGCATTGAAAATTATTCATTTTACAACATATTGAGAAAAATAACGGCTGATATAGAAATAGCAGCAACAAAATACTACTATTGACAATTAAGAAATGGCTTTTTGAATAAAAAAAACAAAACTGGAATAAACAATAAAGTACTCATGTAAAACTATTACTATACAGTCATTCCTTCTGTTGAATTCCATATGCTGAGTTTGCTATCATTCCTGTTGCTCCATTACTTGATTTGACTCTGTCATACAGTGAAGTATCTTGACATGCCAGTGGAGGTGTCTTCTCTTTCATTTGACTGAACAACAGCAGCAGCAACAGCAATTTCAACAACATTAATTTAATTTATGAAAACAAAACACACACACAAAAGGAGGTCCAGCATGTGAAGAAAGAAAGCATTAGAATGGCTATTGTAAAGTAAGATTTGAATTGCCATTAGACTGCAGTAAAGGCAACATGTATAACTGACACTGTATAAATAAACATTTCTCTTATGATTGGTTATAATTTGAGTTGTAATGTACTAGCTATTGACATTATTTTACCTAGAACTGGTCAAGTAAACAAATTGGTTAAAATGAAAATGGCAGGCATAATAGTGTTGGTCCTCAATACCATTTAAAGGGCAAGCACAACGAAGAATTTTATCTATTTTTTTTTGTTTTGTTATTTTCTGGTAGTTTTTATGTGCAAATATAACCCAGAAAAATTTTTTACTTCCTGTTGTGGGCGGGTATTAGTGGTGATGTAGATAAGAAACAGTTGTCCTTAAGTCATCCTGTCTTGTCTGTCACGTTCTGATGTTGGAGATTACTGACAATTGAATTGAACCTAAACTACGACAATGAAATTGTAGGATAACAACCGTATTGAGCTCAGTAAGCTCAACTTAGCTAATATAAGTGTCCACCTACATGCATGTGTATACTTAGTGTGTACATACATGTTCACTATGGAATATAGACACACAGAATGTCGGATGGTGCTATATGTGGGTGGCTGGGAAGGAACATTCAAATCATGCTACCGGCATAACTTGACATCTTCCTATCCAGCATATCCACGAGATTCAATCATCCTATTTGTGACACTATTAATTTAGGAGTTGGTAATGATTGTATTTGCATAGTGTTTCAGTTTTCATGGTTACATTAGTTAAGCATTAAATTGTAGCCTTTTTAAAAAATCAACTTTTTTTTTCTGCTTCATTTAATAGATGCTCAGCTGCATTGCTGGTGATGGCAACTTTGCCCTGGACTGCTCAATACAGCATACACATTATTGCTAATGTTATGGTCCTCACAATACACCAACAATCACACTAGATGTTGTGTAAAAAGTCTACTATACTAACCATGACGTAGGCGTAGCAGCCGGTCCGGCGCACCGGCGGCCGCCGGACCAATAATTGACCAGATGAGAAAAAAAAAAAGAAAAAAAAAAAAGCTAATAATAAACGTTTATTGACCTGAGACATACCCGTAGCCAGGGGGGGGGGGGTTCGAGGGGTTCGGTCGAACCCCCCTTCAGAGTGACCGGAAGTAAATATTTCCACATATAACTATTGGAATATCATCATCTGTTCAATCGTGCTGAACCAGCGCTTGAATTATCTGCTATTTCTGGCCTAGTGTGAGTCCAAGTGACCTAATAAACATTCATCTCCTTGGATACAAAATTTGGCTGCACGAGTAAAGCTTGCTACTTTATATTTTTCTTTATAAAGTGTAACGTAATGCACTTATTAATTAGTAAGAGTAATAGCACCGATAAGCGTGCGATTCAATATTAAGCAACGGAATTTTTTCAACAGATTAAAAAGGGAGCCATCCGGAAGTATCTGAGAAAGTTAAACCTGAAATGCACAGATAATTGTAGCTACACTGCAAATGATAAAAATAAAAATAAAAACAGGCCTACTATTAGCGAGTGATAGCACGGGTAACCTGTGCTATTAGGGATTAGTAGCGCTCGCAAAGCTACTGAAATAGCACTCCGATTTGCCTCGTGTTATTTTAATCACGTTGTTCGTGCTATTAATCCTGAATAGCACGGTTACCCGTTAATAGTAGGCCAGCTTTATAAAAATTGCACGAGACTACAGTAAGCTAAAGATCATTTACAGTGTGGCTACTATGTATAATGCAGTCACTATCTCTATACTTCAGGATAAACTTTCTCTTGAATTTTGCTTTAATAGATGGCTCCTCCTAATCTGTTGAAAAAACTCTGTCTAAAAAGGGTATAGCTTCTGCTCTAAAAAATGACGTCTCCAACTAGAACTACAACTGTACAATTCCAAGGCTAGAGCTGCATGCTTGTGCACTTACTGTTATTAAGCTACGGTGGCATTTCACTTTGTCCCGTGCTATTTCACTTAGTTATAGCGATTTTTCTAATACAATTTGAACTGGCAGTTTACACGCTGTACTATTAAATAACTTGTAGTGTACGATTAAGGCGTTTCGTTGAGTTTTCTGCCTCGAGTCACTGACATCATCCATTTCTATTTACAGTGCTTCCAGCTTAAAGAATAGATTTTTTGAATTACATTTAAAAAATGAGTAATACCGCGCGCGCACGGCAAGAAAAAAAGCAGCTTCTAGCTCAACGAAAGGAGTGGAGCTAACAGAAAGTGGAGAATGGAGGAGGATCGGTGTGGGCCTGCCCACATTCATGTACGAACGAACAAAATCATTGTGTACGCATATGAATCATTTCCGTGTTGTGCGTGTTTTAGAATAGGTTGTGCGTGTATTAGAATTGGACGTCAATTAACAGTTTATGTGTTGTGTCCTTATTTGATTGTATTTGTAAGTCTTTGATTGTGTGGGATCACGTGCAGGCTGATTGATATTTAAGTCTTGAGTCTGCGCGGGGTTCTTTAGTTCGTAGTTCTATCTAATATTTGCAAAACCCGAGAGATTGAGTTGAGCTTGGCGCTGCGAATTCTGGTGGCAGCAACTATAAGCTGGCCCATCAAGTGGTGGTCACCCTTCTGCGATCCGTCCAGAGGCGCACATCCCCACATCTGGTGAGCAGCGGTGGCCGTTTCCTCTTCGTGGAACCAAGATTGTCCGTGTCTGAAGTGTCAGCGGTGGCAGTTTCTTCTTCGTGGAGCTGCGGTTGGTTGTAACAAGTTACAGCAAGATCCTGTTTGGACCCGTCCTATAACAGTGGAACCCTTAGTGATTCGTCGCGGAAACCCTAAACCAGTGGAATTTGTTCCCACCAAATCTGACCAGTGTCGTGTCGTGTCATCAGCTGGACTGAACGCTTGTTGCCTTAGTACCTTGTGTTTCATTGTGTTTACCCTATTATACCCCTCAAGGAATCAGTTGTTTCTAATTCTATTTTAAGTTAACAATCTTTACCCATTTGTTTCATTTCTGTTAACCCTACAGGTTTGCAGTGTCTCTGAAGTCCTGGTCGGTGTCGACATGCCGGGGACCCGTGTTAAGGAGACAGCAAAGAAGTTGCCGGTTGATAAGGCTTATCAGCCGAGTCACACCTACGTGTCAGTACCTCATTCGCCACGCCCAACGAGGGACGTGCCGATTGCGTCGTACGAGGATTATGATAGTACGGTTGAGACGCCCGCCATCGCCGACAGGAACAGGCGAATAGAAGAGGAGAAGAGGTTGTTGGACGAAGAGAGTCGTGCTGTAGAGGCCGAGTTAGAGGCCGAGGATGAAGAAAGTGCATACGCACGCGACGCAGCAGCTCGCAGGGCACGGTTAGCAGGTTCGTCGGGTTTGTCGGACCTGTCTGCTCAAAGTGGCTACTTGGAAATGGATAAATCCACTCCCATCTCGACGGCAACCACGGGCACCAACGTGGCGGAAGGTTTCCCGCCGAGAGGCGTTCCCCGGGTGGCGGCGGTTGTCCCGCCTACCGGTGCTGGAGAGAACGGTTCTGACAAGTCGCCAAGCGCATCTGATCAGATGTTGGTCATGATGACGCAGTTGCTCGCCAAACAGGCGGAGCAGACAAACTTTATGTTCAACAGAATGGAAGAAAATGCGAAAGCAGAACGTGAGAGAGTCAGAGAGGAGAAAATCCTCCAACAACGTAAAGAAGAGCAAGAGAGAGAGGAAAGAAGATTGAGAGAAGATAGAGACAGAGAAGAGAGACAACAGGAGAAGCGGGAGGAGCGTCAATCCTTCCTTGAAGCTATGCAAACAAACAGCGTTCGTGATGCAGAGGCGAGATGTGACAGAGACCGCCTAGCTGAGAAGAAAGAGTTGAGGACGGACCTGTTAAAGGGCCTCGGGAACTATAAGGAAGGTTCCCACATGGTTGGTTATATTACAAAGTTTGAGCGACTGATGACTGATTGTTCCATCTCCGAAGAGTCGTGGATCGAGAGACTGTCGGCGCACATGCCCGAGAGGTTGAGCGCCAGGATGTCCCAGTTCCGTGGCCAAGGCGCCACCTATGATGCAGTCAAGGAGGACCTCCTCCTAGCCGTCGGCGAGAACGCCCAAGCGTACGGCTTCAAGTTGTTTGATACCAACTACGAAAGTTTGAAGTCGCAAACACCGAACCAGTTAACCGAGTGGGTTGAGCGAGTCAGCAGAGGAGTTGTTCACGGTGCTAAGTCAGTTGAGGACTGTGTTGTGCTGATCGCCACGGCGTATACCAGGCAGTTCATGCCCCACGATGGTCGCGCCTTTCTCCGGACGAGGACGATAACGACCATGAGAGACCTTGTCATCGCCATCGAAGAATGGATGTCTTCCCGGCAGGAGGGTAACCTGTATAGACCTAGGGTGAGTGGTGTCGGGTCTGGTGCCAGTGTTAGTAGTAGTATCGGTTCAAATAGTAGCCAATATAAGTCTAGTCAGAGTGAGTCCCAAGTTAGGGGTAGTCATAGTGCCAAAGGTAGCGGCAACGGTAATAGTAATAAGGGTCAGGATGTGTGTTTCCATTGTAACGACCCAGGTCACAAAGCGTTTGAGTGTCCCAAGAATGAGTGCAAACGTAGGAAAGTAACCTGTTACAACTGTAAGAAAGAGGGCCATTATGCCAATGATTGTAAGGAGAAGAAAGGTAGTAACAAGGGTGCCACGCCCAAGCTTTCTCAGCTAAGGGCGGGTAAGGTGTCGTCCCGTAACACAGTGTCGGGACTAGTTAATGGGGTGTCATGTGATATTCTCATTGACTCGGGGGCAGACATTGCTCTTGTTCCCCGGTCTCTAGTTGGCCACGATGTCGTTGAATGTGGCACAGTCAAGGCTTCAGGTGCCTATGGTGGGGCAGATGCCTTTTGTAGTACCAAAGTGGTGTTCACCATAGCAGGTATTGAGATTACCAAACTTGCTGTCATAGATGAAGTGAGTAGTGAAGGGCTATGTATCATTCCGTTTCACTTGTGTGACCCCGTGGAGTGTGAGCTGTTTAGTAGCGCCATTAGGGAGCATAAGGTGAAAAGTGGATGTAGTGCTAATGTTCCTAGTGCAAACGAGTCTGTCGTTAGTGTCGAACCTAGTGTCAATGTGTTGACAAGGTCAGGTGTTATAGCTGAGAAACTACTTGATGTTAATGAGTTAGAGGTAAACAACGTAGTCGAGAAGTTGGTTGGGGCGTCTGAAGATGAGGAGTCGTCCGATGCAGTCCTTGGGGAGGACCTTAGAGCGCTTGCTTCGGATGTACCGGAAGAGGAAGGTGAAAATCAAGTGAGTGAGAGTGTGGACGAGGAGTCTGGTAGTAGTGGTAGTCATGTCAATGATGTACGTGTGGGTGAGAGTAGTGTTGCAAGTTCAGATAGTGCATGCTCACCTAGAGAGTTTTCTCAGTTACAAGAGTGCTCAAATGCTGTTGATGCTACATCCAGTGAGATGGTCAAGTGTGTAGGAGAGTTGTCTCTGAGTAATAGTGGTGTTCAGTTTAAGAGTGCTGTCCGTAACGATAATAGTCTTAACACCTGGAGGTGTCTGGCAGACAGGCGGGAACGTGGCTTCAAATGGAAAGATGGTATCCTAGTGAAAGATCTAATAGTAGATTGGGAGGAAAGGTGTGAGGTCATTGTTGTTCCCAAGTGTTTCCGTGAGAAGTTGCTTGTGCTCAGCCACGATAAGGGCGGGCATTTGAGCAGTGACAAAGTGATTAAAGTGTTGGGGGAAAGGTTCTTGTGGCCGGGTATGGCTAAAGATGTGTGTGCCTATTGTAAGGGATGTGGCACCTGCCAGCGAAAGTCCAAGTTTCGCCCTCGGAAGGCTCCAGTCGTTGAGCGCCCCGTGCTCTCGGAGCCTTTCGAGAGTGTCGCGGTGGACTTGGTAGGGCCACTTCCCAAAGGCAAGGGTGGAGCCAGGTACCTTCTGACTTATGTCTGTATGGCCACCAGGTGGCCCGAGGCCATTCCCCTCCGTTCAATCACGGCCAAGTCAGTGGCTGATGGTCTGCTGGAGGTGTTCTCCAGGACTGGCATCCCTGAAGTCATCCTAACGGATCAGGGTAGCCAGTTCATGGGGAAAGTGATATCCAGTTTGTGCGAGTTGCTTGGGATTGAGCGAGTTCGCACCTCTCCCTACCACCCTCAGTCTAACGGGGTAGTGGAGAGGATGCACGGTACGCTCAAGTCCATCCTGGGCAAGTGCATCTCCAGTGATAGTGATTGGGTGGGATTTGTCCCACTGGCACTGTTTGTGCTGAGGCAGATGCCTCACGCAGACACAGGGTTGAGTCCATTCGACCTTACATTTGGGTTCAAAGTGCGGACTCCCCTGGACGTGCTGTACTCCTGTCTTCTCGAAGACAAACTTGGCAGTGCTGCCGAGAGCTGCTGCGACTGGGTCTCCCAGCTTGCTGAGCGCCTCGACATGGTCAGAGACCAGGCGGCCTTGAAAGAGGCTGTGGCCAAAAGTGGCCGGATGAGGTATCTTAACCAGGGTTCTCAGATGCGTAGATTCTCACGGGGAGAACATGTTCTTTACCGTGTCCCGGGTAGGACGTCAAAGTTGGCGGACTCCTGGGAGGGACCTTTTGTGGTGACAGAGACCATCGGCGAAGTGAACTACCGTATCGCCAAGCCTGGTGCCACCAAGCACAGTAAAGTTGTCCACGTTGACTGTCTGCGAAAGTTCGTGGATAGCTATTCCATTAATCGGTTAGATGTTGTATTGGAAGAGTGTGAAGAAAGTGTGTGCAAGTTAGATGGTGTGTGCAATGATTACACTCAGAGTGATCTGAATGAGCTCCTTAGTAAGTTTGGTGCCCTATTCGAGAGTGATGCTGGTAGGACGAGTGAAGTTGAGATGTGTATTGACACAGGGGACGCGGGGCCTGTAAGTCAACCGCCCTATTCAGTTCCATTGGGCATCCGTGCCAAGGTTAAGGAAGAGATCGACAGCCTATTACAACAAGGCATCATTGAGAGATCCTCCAGTAAATGGTCTTCCCCTCTGGTGCCTGTCAAGAAATCAGACGGGTCAATACGTCTCTGTGTTGACTACAGGAAGGTCAACGCAATCACCAAACGTGAACCTTATTTTATCCCCAAGTTTGAAGAGATGTTAGAGCTGGTGGGGCGGGGGGCGGTGCTCTCCAAAATTGACTAAGCGAAAGGCTTTCACCAAGTCGAGGTGCGCCAGTCAGACCGGGAGAAAACCGCCTTCTCGTGCCCGTTCGGCAAATTCCAGTACAGGAGAATGCCGTTCGGGTTAACAAACGCTCCATCAGTGTTTCAGCGTGCTATGGATGTTGTGTTGTCTGGGTGTAGGAAGTGTAGTAGGGTCTACATTGATGACATATTGGTAGATGGAGTTTAATGGCACCACCATTAAACGGAGTTAACAGAGGAGTGGTTCAACTGGCGCGGGAACAGAAGGGGAGGGAGCTAGCTAGCGACGGGTGGAAGAGGAAGTATGGGCACATGCGGGTAGGAAGCATCACGCGAACACAAGCAATTAGAGACACGTAGCTAACCACGCTGCCAGTCTGATATCAGTGACGCGTGGAAACGAGCAACAAGTGAAAACGGACAAGTTAAGCAAGCTGACAAGAACGATGACGGAAGGATTGGAGTCAACCGGGACCTTAGAGCTTAGCAGTACAGTCATCCAAGCTATCGTAGAGGGTGTCACCCAGAAACTGAGGCATGACGGATCGTCAGGGACGCCAACGCTGGGTGAACCATCGGGCAGCGAGGGCGCGACGGGCTCCCCGGGCACGGCTACAGCCGACAAGGAAGGTATGTGGCTGGTAGCATTTGGAGTTAAGCTAGCAAAAAAAAAAAAAAAAAAAAAAAAAATGGGGTAGTGAGTTGTTGAAATTGGACGTGGCACGGGTGGGGGCGGAGCTGCCCAATGTAACTGTCTTCCCCTCCACCTTTATGGTGTGATTTACTGTGGAAGCAGAAAAAAAAAAAAAAAATAATAATAATAATAATAGTAATACTTAATAAATAATGAATCGAGCAGTCCCCCCCCCCCCCCCCCCTCCCATTCCTCTTCAGCCACCTTAAAAAATTGGATTAGTTTGTTTGGGATGTGATTGCCCGTTGACAGTCAGGTAGTAGTCGGGAGCGCTGGGTCCCGTCACAGGCCAGTTATTGATTGAGTAGTTATAGGCACAGGGGCCCACTACGTCAAAGCGACAATATATGGACATGTGCATGTGCATAGAACTTCTATGAATAATGATAACTAGCATTTATTAAACACTTTGAGGTGGTGGGTGCAGTGGCCCAATAATAATCAATTTTGAGTTGGTGGGTGCAGTGAACTAATATGAATAAATTTGGAGTTGGTGGGAGTGGCCCTTTAATAAACATTTTGAGGTGGTGGGTGCAGTGGCCCATTAATAATCAATGGTGAGGTGGTGGGTGCAGTGGCCCATTAATAATCAATGGTCAGGTGGTGGGTGCAGTGGCCCATTAATAATCAATGGTGAGGTGGTGGGTGCAGGGGCCCAATATTCAATTTGGAGTTGGTGGTTGCAGTGGCCCTATAATATACATTTCGAGGGGGTGGGTGCAGTGGCCCAATAATAATCAATTCTGAGGTGGTGGGTGCAGTGGCCCAATAATGAGCAGTGTTGAGTTAGGGGGTGCAGTGGCCCAATAATAATCAGTTGTTTGAGTTTGGGGGTGCAGTGGCCCAACAAAAAATCAGTTTTGAGTCAGTGTAGTCAGGTTTAGGTTGGGGGCGCAGCGGCCTAATAGTTATCAGTATGGAGTCAGGAGTACAGTGATCCAAAGTAAAGGGTAGTCAGAACTGCAGCGCTCGATTGTTGGTCGGAAGGGGTGGTCCACTAACCCAAAAGCAGTTGGGGGTGCAGTGGCCCAGTCAATTATCAATTTCTGGTAAGGGGTATTGGGCTGCCGACTGCAGTGGGGTATTAATCAGTGATGGGTGAAAATGGGGTGCAGTGCCCCCCAATAATCTGGGATAGTTGCCCATGAGCAGTTAGGGTGTAGCAGCGAAGTGAAAGGGAAAATCTGCCATCATGATGTTATGCCATCCCTCCCTCCCTCTCTATCTCTATCCCTCTCTCTCCCCCTCTCTGCTCCCTACTTCTTATGCTAACCTCTAAACTATAGTAGCAGACTGCTACACAGCAGAAGGGCTGGCTGCCATGGGGCTTGCTACTTTCACTAAGCCGGGGAAAGGAGCAGAGCGAAGTGCAGAGCCCGGGAGCAGCAAGAACGGGATGGTGGGTCCACATCAGAACCTGGTGCCCACTGGGCATGGTCTGCCGGCTCTGACGAAGAAACTCCTGGAGCGCATCAAGAATGACGAGTATATTGACTTCGCGGAGCTTCCACCAGCTAAGGGAAGGAACCGAGCTCCAGCACCTATCGGTGAAGGGCAGATCCTGATACTGCAAGCTAGTGACCTGGCTCCATCAAGGCGGGCCATTCCTGACCTGGCCACCTGGTTGCAATGCTACAGCCTGTATATGGCCGTGCTTGCATCCCACCAACCACACCGAATTGTGGAGCTGGTTGCCTATCAGTCGATGATAGTGAAGGCAAGTGCACGCTACAAGTGGCCATCGTGGCTCATGTATGACCAATCTTTCAGGCAGGAGATGGCCAGCTCCCCGGGGCAATCATGGTCTAGAGTTGACCCCACAATATACTCACTGTGTTTCTATGGGCAGAACATCACAGCTGAGAACTGGTGTCCCAACTGCCAGTCAATGGACCACCTTGCAGTAGACTTCCCAGTGAAGGGGAGGAAACGCCCCTGGTCGATGGGGGCAGACAGCCCGAAGCAGGCGGGCAGAAATGACGTGTGCCTAAAATACAACCGCTTCCAGGGCGACTGCAAGTTTGGTCGGGGATGCCGGTTTAGACATGTCTGCAGTAATTGCGGGGATCCCCATCCAGCCTCCCACTGCAAGAAGGGAGAGAAGCGCCCAAGAGGCGGAGAAGCGAGAAATCTGAAGAGAGAACTATAGATCTGGTTAACAACGATAACACTATATCCAATTACGTCAATCATTGCTGTAATTTGTATTAGAAATCTGTATAGATATATATATATATACTGAAACACAATTGGGCTGCGCGGGGAAACGCAGGTAGATATGGGCAAAGTGAAGAAAAGCTGGTAAAGGGTTTAAAAAAAAAAAAGTATTAAGGGACAAAACGAGGTATTGTAATGGTTCACCCACTTGTGTAACTATAGATGGCTATCCGTACACTAATCAGCTGATGGAGCTAGACTCATGTGGTTCACCGACCCCCAGCAAACTTCCGGAGCAGGCAACGAGGATCTCCACCCCCCTGGTGGGCAGCAAGTGGATAGAGAGTCTGTCATGTCATCCAGATGAAAGGTTCTCAAGGTATATTGTTGAAGGCATACAGAGAGGGTTCAGAGTGGGGTTTGACAGTAGTAGATGCTCACTGGCAACCGGTCGTGGCAACATGGTCTCGGCAGAGCTGCACCCTGACGTGGTCACTTGTTACATTCAGGGAGAAGTAGAGAGAGGCCGAGTAGTGCGGCTCAACCCTGAAACTGGTAAAGGGCTAAACATCCATGTTAGCCCGTTTGGAGTCATCCCCAAGAAGAGCAACCCCGACAAATGGCGGTTGATTTTAGACCTGTCTTCGCCAGCGGGGCACAGCGTCAATGACGGGATTGGTAAGGAATTGTCTTCCTTAAAATATGTCTCGGTAGACGATGTGGTGTCTAGAGTGCTGAAAGTCGGAAAGGGGGCGTTGCTTGCAAAAATGGACATCAAGCAAGCCTATCGCAACATCCCAGTTCATCCCGATGATCGCTACCTATTGGGTATGGAATGGAAGAATGAGGTGTACATAGACACCACGCTGCCATTTGGCCTGCGGTCGGCCCCACTAATTTTCTCAGCTGTGGCGGATGCGCTACAGTGGGTGATGGAAAAGGAAGGAGTGTCCTGGCTTGCACACTACATAGATGATTTCATTACTGTGGGGGCCCCTGGTACGTTGGAGTGTGCCACTAACACCACAATAATGCACGAGGTGTGTGAGAAATTGGGCATGCCAGTGGAGCCGGACAAGGACGAAGGTCCGGCCACAGCCCTATCCTTTTTAGGCTTGGAACTGGACACAGTGACCTTAGAGGTGCGCCTGTCAGTTGAAAAGATGGGCCGACTCAAGGCTCTTCTTGGGAGCTGGAGAGGCAGGAAGGCCTGCAAAAAGCGGGACTTATTGTCCCTCATAGGGTCCCTTACGCACGCATGCCGAGCGGTCAAGCCGGGCAGATGTTACCTACGACGCCTGATAGAGCTGTCTACCTCAGCCAGGCGCCTGGACCAGTGGGTTCGGCTCAACAGGGAAGCCAGGTCAGACTTGGAGTGGTGGTATAGGTTCATTTCCGCATGGAATGGGACTGCCATGATGAGGGCAGAGGTCATGGATGCATACGACGTAGTACTCACCTCAGATGCGTCTGGCAGCTGGGTTTGTGGGGCCTATGCAGGGCATAATTGGTTCATGCTACCTTGGTCAGGGAAGATAAATGCGACCCACATAACGGTAAAGGAGCTAGCCCCCATTGTGATAGCAGCACTCGTTTGGGGAAGAAACTGGAGAGGAAAGACAGTCCTAGCCCAATGTGACAACTCAGCCACAGTGGCAATTGTGAACTCGGGGACGTCCAAGAACCCCCAGGCCATGCAACTAAGACGCTGCCTGGCCTACCTAGTAGCAATGAGGGACTTTGCCATCAAGGCAACCCACATCCCAGGAGTACAGAACGGGGCGGCAGATGCATTGTCTCGAAATGATTTATCATCTTTTCGTCATTTGTGTCCATAGGCAAGCATGCTGGGTACCCCAATTCCTCCCGAGGCACTCGACACCATCCTGCTGAGGGAGCCAGACTGGATGACGCGGAGTTGGACGGAGCTGTGGTCCAATACTGTGAACAGGCCCTAGCAGTCTCAACCCAGAAGAGCTACGCCTCGGCGAAGAGACGATATTTGCAGTTTTGTGCACGCTACCATATTCAATCAACACCATTCACTGAACAGGCACTATGCAAGTACGTAGCATACCTGGCCAATCAACGGGTTTCACACACATCAATCAAATGCTACCTGGCAGCACTGCGGCACCTGCACATTGAAAGGGAACTCGGAGACCCAAACATCAGCATGATGCCAAAACTGGAGCTGGTGATCAGGGGGGTTAGGAGAGCCCAAAGTGTAAATAAGAAACCGAGCCTCCGACAGCCAATCACGCCTGGACTGCTGTCCAAGATGAGGCAAACCTGGCTAGTCAGACACAAGAGCTGGGATGGTCGCATGCTGTGGGCGGCCTCGACGCTATGTTTCTTTGGCTTCCTGAGGTCGGGCGAGATTACGGTGCCAGATGACAGCTCGTTCAACGACACAAGCCACCTCACCTTCGAGGACGTGGCTGTAGACAGACTGGACTCCCCTCGCATGCTGAAAGTCCATCTGAAACAGTCCAAGACTGACCCCTTCAGACTGGGCGTAGACATTGTGGTCGGAAAGGTGGATGGCCCCCTCTGCCCAGTGCAGGCCATGTTGAGTTACCTCGGTGCGAGAGGGGGCGCAGCGGGCCCCCTGTTTCGGTTCCAGGATGGCAGACCCCTGACGAGGACTAGATTTGTGAGCCAGGTTCGGGATGCATTGGATAAGGCAGGGATTGATAGCAGACCGTACTCGGGTCATAGTTTTCGGAGCGGAGCAGCGACGACAGCAGCACGGAAGGGCATCGAGGACTCCACCATTAAAACTCTGGGAAGATGGAAGAGCAATGCGTACCACCTCTACATCAAGACACCAAAGGAACAACTGGCTCATATCTCTAACTGTTTAGCAAAGGGAGATTGAGCAGGGGCGTGGACAGTCATTGAATCAAAAAAAAAAAAAAAAAAAAAAAAAAAATTATCTGAATTTGTAAGGTTGGATAGTTCTCTGAGGCTGGTGGGAAGGATAGTAGGAGGTCAGTAGGGGTGGGGGACAGGATCAAGAGGTATGTTTGGAAGGATTGGAGGTAAATTTCACTCTAGGTGTAAATTGGTGCTAATTGGCCATAACATGACCACCTATTGGAACCAATTAGCACCCTAACCATACCTCTCCGGATAATTAGTTGATACAACCCAGTGTGAGGTGTCAACCACAGTCCCCACCCCTATCTGCCAAACTAACTTTAATTGGGGGGTTATTATCGGTGATTAGCGAACACAGTTAAATGGAGTTTAATGGCACCACCATTAAACGGAGTTAACAGAGGAGTGGTTCAACGGGCGCGGGAACAGAAGGGGAGGGAGCTAGCTAGCGACGGGTGGAAGAGGAAGTATGGGCACGTGCGGGTAGGAAGCATCACGCGAACACAAGCAATTAGAGACACGTAGCTAACCACGCTGCCAGTCTGATATCAGTGACGCGTGGAAACGAGCAACAAGTGAAAACTCCCACCCACCTCAACCCAAGATTTGAGTAATTACAGGAGCCTTTGCCACCATGGGACTCCATGGTGGCTCTCCACAGGGTAGGCATATTTGTTGAGCTAGATGGTTTATCCTGTGTGACAGGAGTGGGGACTGGTTTGGAGGTAAATTTCACTCTAGGTGTAAATTGGTGCTAATTGGCCATAACATGACCACCTATTGGAACCAATTAGCACCCTAACCATACCTCTCCGGATAATTAGTTGATACAACCCAGTGTGAGGTGTCAACCACAGTCCCCACCCCTATCTGCCAAACTAACTTTAATTGGGGGGTTATTATCGGTGATTAGCGAACACAGTTAATGTCTACGAGTTGGAAAGAGCATATGGCTGATTTGGAGTGTGTCTTCAGTGCGTTAGCAGAAGCAGGTTTAAAGTGTAAAATTAGTAAATGTGAGTTCGGGAGAGAAAAGTTGGAGTTTCTGGGGCACCAGATAGGTGGTGGTGTGATGTCGGTCCCGGAAGCCAGGGTTACGGCTATCAGGGAACACCCCCAGCCGAGGACGAGACGCCAGTTACGATCGTTCCTCGGACTTCTATCCTACTTCCGCCAGTTCGTGGAAGGTTTCCACAAGTTCTCATCGGTTCTGTCTCCTCACACGTCGGGTCCCCCGCTTGAGATACTGACCTGGACAGAGGAGATGCTTCGGGCCTTTCAGGGTCTTCGTGTAAGTCTATGTCGTGATGTTGTGTTATGTGTTCCCCATGTTGATGACATTTTTCGTCTTGAGACGGATGCGTGTGCCACAGGAGTGGGTGGAGTCTTATGTGTATACAGAGAGGGTGTGTGGAGACCTGCGGGATTCTTCAGCCGGCAACTGAGAGGAGCGCAGACCAGGTACTCCGCACAAGAGTTGGAAGGTTTAGCGGTGTGGGAGTGTGTGAAACATTTTTCCTACTTCCTCTACGGTCACAAGTTCACCGTAGTCACCGACCACAAGGGTCTGGTGAACTTGACTTCGGGTCGTCAGGAGAATCGTAGGCTGAAAGGATGGGCCCTGAAACTGAGTGAGTACGACTTCGATATCGTCTACAGGAAGGGAGCAGACAACAGTGCAGCCGATTGCCTCAGTAGAGCCTTCGAGCCGGATCCAAGTCCAGATGATGGGAATGTCGTGTCGAAAGTCAAGCCAAAGTGTGATGTCAAGTCAAATCAGTGGAAGAGAAAGTCAAGCAAGATGTCGCCATCAGTGCCTGATGCTGGCTAGTGTACCTCGAACTCTTTGTGTGAGGGGGGAGATGTGGGCCTGCCCACATTCATGTACGAACGAACAAAATCATTGTGTACGCATATGAATCATTTCCGTGTTGTGCGTGTTTTAGAATAGGTTGTGCGTGTATTAGAATTGGACGTCAATTAACAGTTTATGTGTTGTGTCCTTATTTGGTTGTATTTGTAAGTCTTTGATTGTGTGGGATCACGTGCAGGCTGATTGATATTTAAGTCTTGAGTCTGCGCGGGGTTCTTTAGTTCGTAGTTCTATCTAATATTTGCAAAACCCGAGAGATTGAGTTGAGCTTGGCGCTGCGAATTCTGGTGGCAGCAACTATAAGCTGGCCCATCAAGTGGTGGTCACCCTTCTGCGATCCGTCCAGAGGCGCACATCCCCACAATCGGTAACAACGAATTTTTATATCTGGAGTTGAAGGCCCAAATCAGCCTAAGAATTATTCTTTTCCTTTACGTTCTTTTGGAACAAAAGGAGAAAAGAGATGTTTCAGGGGAGAGTGGTTAAATCAGTGGCTATGGCTGGACTACAAGGAACCCACAGACACAGTTTTAACTTTTTTTCCCACAAGTTTTTATTATTGCATTGTTCATAAATCAGATATACTTAAAACATGACACAATGTTCGCCTGACCAATCCACGACAGGCTGCTACACCTATGCATGATGTATCATTCAGAGTCATCACTGCTGGTGTCTGAAGCATCATCATTCATATTCTTCACATCATTTAGTGTCCTTCCAGAGCAGTCACTATGCACTGCACAACCGTTGTGAACTGCCATTTTTAGGGTCCCTCAGCCTTAGGTAATGCCCACACTGAGCTCAGGATGCTACAGCCTAGGGCCTTCGGGACCCTAAAAGCAATAGTTCCCTCCGAGACAGCACTTAACTATTATTAATAATGGCACAAAATCTCTTTGCAAGAGAGGAAACTCCTTCAAGTGTATTTTTTTGTCCTTTTTATATTGTGCCCCCACCTCACCCAGTTAAGAAATTATTCGTAGACCTACGATCTGAAGTATTATCAGACACTATTGCTTGGCTCATAGCTGTAAGGAATCTGGCACTTTTAATTTGTTATACTACCATTAGTACTGTATCTAATGAGGTAGCCTGATCTGTACTGGCTGCTTTCTCCTGCCTCTGAATCATAAGACATTGCTAGCTAACTAAAACAAGCCCACAGCCATAGGCTTACTAGACAAATTAAAGACAGCTGTTTCCCTATCTACATCATCACTAATCCCCGCCCACAACAGGAAGTAATTCTGATTTTGGTTTATCTCCAAAGTGAAGGGTTTTTAAAGAGTAATTCTAAACCTAACTAGTGATGTGCTCTAATAGCACAAAATAGCGAAGCGAGCGATGCATGTTCCCTGTAATTGCAGCTATTCCATGCATGCTTGGTGTGGCTACAAAATACTGTCAGATTCTTTACTTTGCTACCTGTTTCTGTTTCGTTTTAGCTCTCCTCCTCCTTGCCCTGTCTTTTTCATTTCTTATCGCTCTCCTTACTAATTTTTCTTCAGGAGTTTCTAACGCCCTCAAAGCTCGACCAAGCGTTTCTAACTACTGGGCATCGCTACTTCGTAAGGCGGGTAAACAAAACAAAATGTTGCTAAGAAGGTTACCCGGCCCGCGCAAGCGCGTAGGAGAAAGGGTACACATGTACACCCACAAGAACAAAAACAATTTCTAGACCTAAAAAAAAATATATATATAGGGAACCAGAGGATTCTGTTTAGTGCAATTTGGGACGGGGTCGACCACATAACTAACACAAAAACGCGAGGGTCAAAGTACAAAATGACATACGTACGTCCATACATATATACAAACTAGTGGTGTGCTTGAGCACAAATGGCGAGCGAGCCTGATAGTTAGGTACCATAAAACTACAGTATTGTTACTATGTTTTAGCTTAGTTCATGCAAAAGCCAACAAATGGAAATAACTTACCTCAATTTCCTGAGTATTGATAACTTCTGTAGTATCAAATTGAAGTTACTTTGACTATCTGAATTACCGTGAATTCTTGACAACAAGCTCTCAGCTACAAACAAAAGACAATCAATTTTAGCACACAAATACAAAATTACTTTCTTACCTGAGCAGTGGTAACTTTTGTAGTACCAAATTTGAGCCATTCTGACTACTTGAATTTACCAGTCACTGTTGACAACAAGCTCTTAGCTACAAAAAAGAAAGGCCAGAGTAATTTTTTGCATTATGGAATTAAGTACTTACCTCAGCTTCCCTTGAGTAGTAGTAGCTTCCTTAGCATTAATACTACGGCATTCTGACTACCAATGGCTCTTGACAACCAACAATCGGCACTCCGCATCCCCTAAAACCGCGAAGTTTTCGGTCGAATCAACTTTTTGTGTCCTGAAAACAAGCGTTTTCGCAGGATTTTTCTTACACTTCGGAGCTTAAGTTTAAAGTAAGGCTTGTTTAATGCTGTTGTTCAGAATAAACTGGGGTCAAGCCTAAAAAGTCGTGTTTTTAGGAGAAAAAAGTTCCCCGCTCGCGCGTTTAAAGGGCATACGTACCATCCATACGTCATTATCGGCAGGCGAGCGGAGCCATCCCGCAGTTCTTATCAAAGAATTCTTCTGATTGGTCCCCTAGCCTTAGCCCTAGCCCTTGCGCGGCGCTATAATTGGTCATGCGCGGCGCTATAATTGGTCACATGATTTGATTAACCAATGAAATGAGTTTTTTGATAAGAACTGCGAGACTGTAGAGCGAGCGTAGCGAGCGAGACACTTACAGGGGTAACACAATCGAAAATCGGGGATGTTTGTTTGTTTATTTGTCTCGCTCGCTTAGCTCGCTCGCCAAATTAGGAGTGGATAATGCAAAATCGGGTATATGTTATATGTATATATGTATGTGGGATGGTACGTATGCCCTTTAAACGCGCGCGCGGGGAACTTTTTTCTCCAAAAAACACGGCTTTTTAGGCTTGACCCCAGTTTATTCTGAAACTACAGCATTAAGCAAGCCTTACTTTATACTTAAGCTCCAAAGTGTGAGAAAATTCCTGCGAAAATACTTGCTTTTCAAGAAACAAAAAGTTGATTCGCCCGGTTACTATGGCATTGAAGACCCTTTTCCAGACTCAATTTCAAAACTTCGCCGTTTTATGGGGGGATACGGAGTGCCGGTTGATGGTTGTCAAGAGCCGTAGGTAGTCAGAATGCCGTAGTATTAATGCTAAGGAAGCTACTACTTCTCGAGGGAAGCTGAGATAAGTACGTAATTCCATATTTGTTAGCTAAATATGCAAAATAAACTCTGGCCTTTCTTTTTTGTAGCTAAGAGCTTGTCAACAGTGACTGGTAAATTCAAATAGTCAGATTGGCTCAAATTTGGTACTACAAAAGTTACCGCTGCTCAATAAAATGAGGTAAGAAAGTAATTTTGTATTTTGTGTGCTAAAATTGATTGTGTTTGTTTTTGTAGCTGAGAGCTTGTTGTCAAGAATTCACGGAAATTCAGATAGTCAAATTAACTTGTATTTGATACTACAGAAGTTATCAATACTCAGGAAATTGAGGTAAGTAGTAATTCCATATTTGTTGGCTAAAATTACAAATAATAACATTGGTTTATTTTTTTATCATAGCTGAGAGATTGTTCAAGAGTTACTGGTAATGGAGAATATCAGAATGGTTGATGTTCGATACTACAAAAGTTACCATTAATTAGGTAAGAGAGTGATTTTGTATTTGTGTGCTAAAATTGATTGTCTTTTGTTTTTGTAGGTGAGAGCTTGTCAAGAATTCAAGGTAATTCAGATGGTCAAGTAACTTCAATTTGATACTACAGAAGTTATCAATACTCAAGAATGATGTAAGTAGTAATTCTATATTTGTTGGCTAAAATTACAAATAATAACACTGGTTTATTTTTTATCTTAGCTGAGAGCTTGTTCAAGAGTTACTGGTGATTGAGATTATCAGAATGGTTGATGTTCGATACTACAAAAGTTACCATTAATTAGGAGAGAGTGATTTTGTATTTGTTTGCTGAAATCAGATGTCATAACTGCTATTTAGTGTTTGCATGAAGTAAGCTAAAACATAGTAACATTTTATGTTACCTAACTATCAGGCTCGCTCACCATTTGTGCTCAAGCACACCACTAGTGTATATATGTATGTATGGATTGTACGTATGCCCTTTAAGCGCGCGGGGAACTTTTTTCTTCAAAAAACACTGCTTTTTAGGCTTGACCCCAGTTTATTCTGAAACTACAGCATTAAGCAAGCCATACTTTATACTTAAGCTCCAAAGTGTGAGAAAACATGACCACTTGATTTCAGTGCAGATAATGTTGTTGTTGTTGTTGTTGTTTTACAACTTCCATGCTATCCATCTGAATGTTGACCAAATTAACTTGATTCATTGGAATTCCTGCCACTATGCTATTCACATATCCCATAATCCTCAAGACATTATTATAATAACAAACATATTATAGCCCGTTACCCAAGCGACCGCTTGTCGGTAAGAACTATAAATCTGATACAGTCTGGTATGCCCGTAAGAAAATGTATTAGCGGGGAAAAGTCTGATATAGTTCTTAGCAACCATAATTATGGTAGAAGGCAGATCAAAGCAAAATGTAATAATGAAGAGTTTGGGTACTTTAATACAATTACTAAGATAGCTAACGCTATACTTTGCTCGTTGTTTATGTTCTGGCTATAAAATAGTTATAAACCAAAATCATTAGGTTTGTATTTCGATTTATAAATCCTCGCCACTCGGGCTACGCCCTCGTGTCTCGGAGTTTATAAATCGCATACAAACCTCAATTTTGGTTTATAACTATAACTTATAGCCCGTTACCCGAGCGACAGCGCTTGTCGCTAAGAACTATAAATCTGATACAGTCTGGTATGCTCGTAAGAAAATGTATTAGCGGGGAAAAGTCTGATATAGTTCTTAGCACCATAATTATGGTGGAAGGCAGATCAAAGCAAAATGGAATAATGAAGAGTTTGGGTACTTTAATACAATTACTAAGATAGCTAACGCTATACTTTGCTCGTTGTTTATGTTTGGGCTATAAAATAGTTATAAACCAAAATCATTAGGTTTGTATTTCGATTTATAAATCATCGCCACTCGGGCTGCGTCCTCGTGTCTCGGAGTTTATAAATCGCATACAAACCTCAATTTTGGTTTATTGGCGAGCGAGCGTAGCGAGCGAGACACTTACAGGGGTAACACAATTGAAAATCGGGGATCGCTCTTTAAACGCGCGCGCGGGGAACTTTTTTCTATTTAGGCTTGACTCCAGTTTATTCTGAAACTACAGCATTAAGCAAACCTTACTTTATGCTTAAGCTCCAAAGTATGAGAAAATTCCTGCTAAAACGCTTGTTTTCAAGACACAAAAAGTTGATTCGACAGGTTACTATGGCATTGAAGACCCTTTTCCAGACTTAATTTCAAAACTTCGCCGTTTTATGGGGGGATACGGAGTGCCTGGTTGTCAAGAGCCGTTATTAGTCAGAATGCCGTAGTATTAATGCTATGGAAGCTACTACTTCTCGAGGGAAGCTGAGATAAGTACGCAATTCCATATTTGTTAGCTAAATATGTAAAATTAACTCTGGCCTTTCTTTTTTGTAGCTAAGAGCTTGTCAACAGTGACTGGTAAATTCAAATAGTCAGATTGGCTCAAATTTGGTACTACAAAAGTTACCACTGCTCAAGAAAATGAGGTAAGAAAGTAAGTTTGTATTTGTGTGCTAAAATTGATTGTCTTTTGTTTTTGTAGGTGAGAGCTTGTTGTCAAGAATTCAAGGTAATTCAGATGGTCAAAGTAACTTCAATTTGATACTACAGAAGTTATCAATACTCAAGAATGATGTAAGTAGTAATTCCATATTTGTTGGCTAAAATTACAAATAATAACACTGGTTTATTTTTTATCGTAGCTGAGAGCTTGTTCAAGAGTTACTGGTGATTGAGATTATCAGAATGGTTGATGTTTGATACTACAAAAATTACCATTAATAAGGTAAGAGAGTGATTTTGTATTTGTTTGCTGAAATCAAATGTCATAACTGCTATTATAGTGTTTGCATGAAGTAAGCTAAAACATAGTAACATTTTATGTTACCTAACTATCAGGCTCGCTCGCCATTTGTGCTCAAGCACACCACTAGTATATATGTTTGGACGTACGTATGTCATTTTGTACTTTGACCCTCGCGTTTTTGTGTTAGTTATGTGGTCGACCCCGTCCCAAATTGCACTAAACAGAATTCTCTGGTTTATCGATCAGTACCCGTATCACCCTAGAAATTGAATTGTTACCGTTTTGAATTCTTTTGCGGGTGCAGTTCAAACTTGAAAACTTAAGGGACTTCCATTTCTATTCGAGTCAGCGGGGCTGGTAAGTCAATGCGCTCTTTGTCATGGTTATAAGCCGTGCGCAACAGTATTTACTTGAAAATACATTGTCCACTAGACTACCGCGAAGGTAAGGCTGTGTAGGTGCATTTCCAGTTGTGTCAAAGCATTGTGTGTTACAACCACTACTTAGCTAAACAATATCACAAAGAAAACTTTTAAATAACGTGTATTGTTTTGTTGTTGTTTTTTCTTTCCAAGCAGTTGCAGAGAGTTGTTACTATGGCACTGAAATCCCTTTACCGTGTATGCGAAATTTAAAAACTGGACCTTATTTTTCAGTAGCTTCAGTGTTAGAAGTCAAAATCATTCATATAAAACTAGTATAGTCTTTAGGCTCGCTCGACATTTGTGCTCAAGCACATCACTAGTAACTATAACATATTGTGTGATAATAGTGAATCCTCTTTTCTCCCACAACAATCAAGAGCTTTGGTTGTACTGCAGATAATTTGATCTGAGGCAGTGTAGCTATTACTGAAATTTGCAAGAAATTGATCACACTGCATAATGCCAAATATTCCACAAGAACACTTCATTAATGTTTAACTTAATTCTGACTTGGATTGAAACACTTATCTGTTTTGTCAGAGAGAAAGTACTAAGCGTGAAAATTGCTTGTGATATTATGAAGAAAATATTTATATTTTTTCTCTTTTTGCAGGAGAAATCAAGTTGCCCTTGTCAGATGTTAAAGAATTATTATAAAGATGATTTAATTATTGTGTTTTACTATTTAGCTAATTAGAAATAATATTATGGGACAACTTGTAAAGTTTTAAAAAAATAACAAGAAATAATAAAGCAAACACAAATAATTGGTATAGCTATGGGGATGTGAAATTGCTATTTTATTACACAGTTAATTAATCTTGAAATCACATTGTGATGAGCTCTTATGTGCACTTGAATTCAGAAGAAAGAAAGTGTTGAACCAGTGAGATATATTTGCTGTAATTGTTAGATCTATAGTACTGAAGGTGCTCCAGGTTCCAGGTCACATTTTGTGTCAATGACACATGACGAGCAAGGGGGTAATTTATATATGGAAAGACATTGTGGACAAAAATACTTATTAAATAACCACTAAACCCTGTGCTTTGGTAGTGGTCTGAACATTAATAAACTTGGACTGCTTTGGTATGATTGAGATAGTTGGTGGTTATTTAATAAGTATTTTTGTCCACAATGGCTTTCCATATTTATATGGTACAATTAGCACCATTAATTCATGATGCAACCTATCCCAACACATCTTTACACACAATTAACTACATAACTACTGTGGCTTAGCTATATAGCACTCCTAAGCTCCCTGTTTGGTAATATCAAGCTGATTGGGGTGTAACGTAATGACGATCTGCAAGAAGAAAGAGTCAGCTCCACCTACCTTTAGCTGCACCTATGGAAAGTAGGGCAAGCCCTTGTCTGTATTTTGGTCATAGTTAGTGCTAATTGTTGCTAATATTTTGATAGTTCTTTACCCCTACCCCCCACAAAATTGAGCGGACCCTGTCCAATAAGGTAGAAGCCAACGCCAAGGAGGGTAATGAGTGCGCCCCAGGTTAGTAGCACAGAGGACACGTACATAATGTACGTATGTATGAATGTAACAAACAAATACTTTAACAACATCAAACGTATGATGAAATGCTATCAGTGCTACCTGCATTTCCAAGTAATAAATGCTATGTAATAATAAATATAGTGCTATTGTGACTCTGCACTGAGGTATGACAAAAAAATTCTGATACTACAATGATGATGATGAGGATAATGATGGTGATAATTAAAATAATAATAATTAATAGTAATAATAATAATAGTAATAACAATAATAATAATGATGATAATGATAATAATAATGATAATAATAATAATAATAATAATGATTCAGTCATTCTCGGCTGGAATAATAGAAAATTTTTCTCTTTTAACAGCCAAAAATTTTAATTATAACTTAACCCACGTTTCGACTTCCAAGAAGTCCTCTTCAGGGGTAAACTGAGGTCGAACTCTCCGTGGTGATATAATAACACAAATGAAACAGCACGATTTCTGGCCACGCTTACTTATTATATCCTGGAGGGTGATTTGCACGCAGCATGGACAGCCAGCATTCTGGAAGCTCTAAACCTAGCTATGTCTCTAGCTAATGTGTGAATTCATAAATCATACATTTACACAAATGCATATGCACACAGGTACAGTTATATTTTTAGCAGTCCTCCATTGACATTTTTACATAATTGTTTTTTTACATCAATAATGATAGTGAACGATGTATTGATATAAGGGAACAAAAATAACATTGATTTTGGTAATTGAAGGGGAAAAGGGAAAAGGGTCGTTGAGAAGCCACGACAGCAAAACATTTAGCGCGTGCGTTAACTACCTGAAAGAATTGTAAATCCGGGAGACCAAGAGCTCTGATGTCGTTGAATTGGTGGTTACTAGTCCAGACATTCTTCTTTTAACGAAACTATAGACTCTCAGCATAGGTAGAAAGTTCAGGCATGGAGTTTCTAGTCCTGTCAATTTTGACAGGTTTGCTGACGGTTGGGAATGCTGTACTTCCGGACTACCATCAAGTCCACACCAAGTTTCATTTTATGTACAGTTTCAAAGGACCTTATCTTACGGACTCTGAGGGGAAAATACCATTCTGGAACCATGGAGGCAGTAAGAACAATAAACAATAGTCTCACAAACTGGAGTAATTAAAAAACAAAAACAGGGGTGTGCTCTGTGTAAGCATGAAAGGGTAAGTGAGTTTGTGTTTTACTGAGAGGATTTCCCAGTAGGTTAGAGTGTTGCACAGAGTCCACACTGATGAATTAATGGATTCAGGATTCTTGAGTCCTATTGGGTATGCTGATATGGCTGCCACATGGACATGAGTAGAGGCTGAAATATTTTTATGGAAGCTATCTCTAAAGTATGGCTTTTCTATCATTGTAATGCCTTCGCCTGCAACTCCAGGATGATACCTCCATTGCACTGTGTTGGATGAGTCATTCACTGAATGTTTTTTTATAATTTGTGACATCTTGGAATGAACTGTTTGTCATATCCCTTAATTTATTCTTGCTCTAATAACCACGACAAGTTTACCGACAGTAAAATTTCCATATTCCTTCGTTCATGCGTCTAAGAGGTTATTAAGTTATTTCGGGCTGTAGTTAATCTCCCACAAAAAAAGTTACAAATTTGCTTGATTTTGGCTTCCCACCCACCAAAATACTGTCTTTCTTTGTGTTTTTGTTTGTTTGTTTTTAAGTAGTGTCACAACACTATTTTAAAGTAGTGTCACAGCATTATTGTGTGTTAGGGTTAAGTCTCCCACAGCAACTATAGCATGTAGTTAATTGTATCTTCTATGCTAGGGACAATTCAAATGTTGGCTGTTTAGACTAAACTTACATTTAGTGGCTTTTGGCCTGGCTAGCATATTCCGTGAACCCATTCTTACTCGTGCTGTATCATAGACAATTGTGACAGTCTGGCACAGGACAAATGTCACATCTACTGAGCTATCAGGATGTTTAAATCCAATCATGAACTGCTACAAAATTAGTTTGTGAATGTATCTCTTCTCACTTCCCCACAAAGTTATATAAATAAGTAAATAAAAGCATTAATCATTTTACAGTGTGCTCTTTCAAGTAGAACTAGTTGATATTATCTCAGTTCAAGACCAAAATTAATGTAAGAATTCATTTAGATTAATGAAGGAACTGAAGGTATGTTTATGTTGAAGTGTGTGTGTGTGTGTGTGTGTGTGTGCGTAGGTCTTGCCCTACTAAAATATGTACTTGCTGTACCTGTTGTTGCACTGGGAGGATTTGTGGAGTTGTTAGACAGATTCATGATTGTGTTGTTACTGTTACTCTGTGTCCAGGTGCTATTGCCAGTGAGGACTCCGTGCGAGTGTGCCCCTCCCTCAAGTCTCGTCGCGGTTGGGTATGGAGTAAGAATGTACTCAGCGCTTCTCACTGGTTTGTGGACATCTCGTTGAAGGTGACAGGTTTAGTCAAATCAGGAGCTGATGGAATGGTAAGTTTTTGTTTCTCACACCTCTATTTCCATTTTTCTAAACTATTAGATGGAGTAGGAATATCTGATTCATGTGTGTGTGTGTGTGTGTGTGTATGTGTGTGTGCATGTGCACGCATGCAGGCTATCTGGGTGACCGCTCAACCAGGGTCAGAAGGACAGGTGTATGGTAACCTGGGTACTTGGGCAGGCATTGGCCTCTTCTTGGACTCCTTTGACAATGATGGAATGGTCAGTGCATGCACAAATCAGTACACACAGTTTCTAATGTGCTGGCCAGTCTGTATAGTTGTCAGTCTTAGACTAGGAAATCAGTAGTCTAATTGGAGTTGATGGTTTTCATTGTATCGAACTGTGTATGTTTATGTAGAGTGATAATCCGAAGATTCAATTAGTCTTGAACGACGGCACAAAGAATTATGAGCACTATAGCGACGGCAAGAGCCAGGAGTCTTCCAGCTGCCTCAAGGATTTCAGGAATAAGCCGTATCCTGTGAAAATACGCTTGTCTTATGTTCGCAAAGTGCTGGAGGTGTGGGTGCACGATGGAACCAGTTTATCAGCAGATGACTATGAGTTGTGTCTGAAGTTGGAAGGAGTACCAGCACTTGCCGTCATCCCCAAGGACTTCTACCTGGGGGTTACCGCTGCCACTGGGGGCCTGTCTGATGACCATGATGTCATGTCTTTCCTCACCACCTCCGTGATTCCACTAGAAGAGAAAGTCATGACTGTAAGTCAGTGGAAGAGGAAGGTTGGAATTTAAAGATGAAAAAAACCGTATTTTGCCACCACCCACTGCTACCCTTTTGTTCTGTACTGAGCCACACCCATTCCTTTCCTGGCGAGATAATATTGAACCACACCCTTTACTGGTTCTGATCTCTGTCAGGTCACTATAGAAAGAAAGTATAAGTTGGATGGAGTGCTCAGTGATATTGGATGATTAGTGTATATGTTGTGTGTGTGTGTGTGTGTGTGTGTGTGTGTGTGTGCTTGCAGGAGATGCAGTTCAACGACACAGCATATAAGATGGCGTCAGAGAAGTATTCAGAGATGGCTGGTGAGTTTGATGAGCGGAGAGACAGCTACAGACGCCAGCACCCAGAGAGGGCGCAGAAGTTTAGCTCTGATTTTGATGACGGCAAGATGGACTGGCAGTCTCAGCTTCAGGTGGACCAGAGCATCAGGTTGGTGGCCGACATGCAAGTGGCTCTGCAGAAAGAAATGAGGTGAGTGACAGCTTTCTTGTTCTTGAGCTAACCTCAACCGTTGCAGTTATTTTAGAGTACCAGAATCTATCTTTGCTGTTTGTATGTTGTGTTTGTCTGTGGTGAGAATATTCAAGTGGATAGCAGGAAACACTTCCTGTAGTACTGTACAGTGCAACTAAACATTTAGTTCCAACATTTTCTCAGAATGAATTATAAATGTAATATTTTAAACTGAAAATGCATACATAACTTGGATTTGAAACTATTGGAAGTACTCTTTCAAATGTTTAGTTTTGAGTAGCTAAGATTAATTATGAAAGTATGTTATGCCTGGAAGATTGAGGAGGGAGGTCCAGTATATGTATTCAAACCAATAATACCCGGTTCTTCATCTGATAATTCATTAGTTTCAACATCAGAGTGAGATTCACTCTGAATCTGAAGTTCTAAAGTGTTCTCTGGCAATACCACAGTAACTGTATACCAAGTACACTATGAATGAATCAGTGACCCTCACCTGCTACTGCATGAATCAGTGGCCCTCACCTGCTATTGTATGAATCAGTGACCCTCACCTGCTACTGCATGAATCAGTGACCCTCACCTGCTACTGCATGCATGAATCAGTGGCCCTCACCTGCTACTGCATGAATCAGTGACCCTCACCTGCTACTGCATGAATCAGTGACCCTCACCTGCTACTGCATGCATGAATCAGTGGCCCTCACCTGCTACTGCATGAATCAGTGACCCTCACCTGCTACTGCATGAATCAGTGACCCTCACCTGCTACTGCATGCATGAATCAGTGGCCCTCACCTGCTACTGCATGAATCAGTGACCCTCACCTGCTACTGCATGAATCAGTGGCCCTCACCTGCTACTGCATGAATCAGTGGCCCTCACCTGCTACTGCATGAATCAGTGACCCTCACCTGCTACTGCATGAATCAGTGGCCCTCACCTGCTACTGCATGAATCAGTGGCCCTCACCTGCTACTGCATGAATCAGTGGCCCTCACCTGCTACTGCATGAATCAGTGGCCCTCACCTGCTACTGCATGAATCAGTGGCCCTCACCTGCTACTGCATGAATCAGTGGCCCTCACCTGCTACTGCATGAATCAGTGGCCCTCACCTGCTACTGCATGAATCAGTGGCCCTCACCTGCTACTGCATGAATCAGTGGCCCTCACCTGCTACTGCATGAATCAGTGGCCCTCACCTGCTACTGCATGAATCAGTGCCCCTCACCTGCTACTGCATGAATCAGTGGCCCTCACCTGCTACTGCATGAATCAGTGGCCCTCACGGCTACTGCATGAATCAGTGGCCCTCACCTCTACTGCATGAATCAGTGGCCCTCACCTGTACGCAGGAATCAGGGGCCCTCCCTGCTACTGCATGAATCACCACTGGCCCTCACCTGCTACAGTGGCCCTCACTGCTACGATGAATCAGTGCCCTCACCTGCTACTGCATAATCAGTGGGCCTCACTGCTACTGCTGACAGTGGCCCTAACGTTACTGCATGAATCAGGTGGCCTCACCTGTAGGCATAACCGTGGACTCACTGCTATGCATGAATCAGTGGCCCTCACCTGCTACTGCATGAATCAGTGGCCCTCACCTGCTACTGCATGAATCAGTGACCTGCTACTGCATGAATCAGTGACCCTGCTACTGCATGAATCAGTGACCCTCACCTGCTACTGCATGAATCAGTGACCCTCACCTGCTACTGCATGAATCAGTGGCCTGCTACTGCATGAATCAGTGACCCTCACCTGCTACTGCATGAATCAGTGACTCTCACCTGCTACTGCATGAATCAGTGACCCTCACCTGCTACTGCATGAATCAGTGGCCCTCACCTGCTACTGCATGAATCAGTGACCCTCACGTGCTACTGCATGAATCAGTGACCCTCACCTGCTACTGCATGAATCAGTGACCCTCACCTGCTACTGCATGCATGAATCAGTGGCCCTCACCTGCTACTGCATGAATCAGTGGCCCTCACCTGCTACTGCATGAATCAGTGGCCCTCACCTGCATGCATGAATCAGGACCCTCACCGCTACTGCATGAATCAGTGGCCCTCACTGCTACTGCATGAAATCAGTGGCCCTCACCTGCTACTGCATGAATCAGTGACCTCACCTGCTACGCATGAATCAGTGACCCTCACTGCTACTGCATGAATCAGTGACCCTCACCTGCTACTGCATGAATCAGTGACCCTCACCTGCTACTGCATGAATCAGTGACCCTCACCTGCTACTGCATGAATCAGTGGCCCTCACCTGCTACTGCATGAATCAGTGGCCCTCACCTGCTACTGCATGAATCAGTGACCCTCACCTGCTACTGCATGAATCAGTGGCCCTCACCTGCTACTGTACTGCATGTGTTATTTCTGTATGGTTTATATATGGACATGTGAAATGTTATTATGTGTGGCTATTCCACTTTAGAAATCTTGCTACCAAGGTGGACATGGTACTTGCCCGTGCTAGTGCCGTCCACTCTGGTGGTCAGCCAGGGGTCCCGCCCACTGCTGGAGGAGGAGATGTGTACAGATCTCTGGTGACAGACATGGCACAGATCAAGACCACTGAAGGCAACATTCTCCATCAGCTAGCAGACCTGAGGTAGACATTTCTGATGCTCTCATCCCCTCAACCAACCATCTAACTGTTAGCCAGTCTGATTGCATGTCTATGTATGAGTGTTGCTGTCTACAAGTCTGTTTAGCTGTCTCAGTCTGTACTATCTGTGAGATTGTGCGTCCCGTCTGTTTATCAGTCTGTTTGTCTGTGTTCTCCCTTATTCTTTCTTCATGTTTATTCTCTTCTCTTAGCCCTAGTGTCTCTTGCCTTCAGTTATGAATTTTTGTTCTATCTCTTTGCCATTCACTTTCATTCTCTACCTTCTCTGTCATTCTGTATCTTCTCCTTCATTCTATGTGTCTTCACCCTCACTCTGTCTCCTCACCCTCTGTCCCTGTCTCTTCACCATCATTCTATCCATTAGCTTACATTCGTCCATTCGTGTGTATGTTCTGACTCGTGTCCTGCAGAGCAGCCATGGATCGGTCGGTACCTGAAGGTGGTAAAGCTGCTACCTCTGAGCAGCTCCAGCCTGTGTATGAAATAAAAAACACTGTGGGCCAACAGAAGGTCATGCTGGAAGGCATTGCCAAGCATATACAGGTACGGTACGGTCACGTATGATCCAAGGTCTGTATGGGTGTGGCCAAACACAATGTCACAATCATGAGAATGTTTTCATCTAGTGGGGTATTATTTGGAATAATATGAATCATGCTTCTATAATTATGGTCCAGTCAAGAGTGTCTAGTATTCCTAAGTGTCACTTTGTGGCAGTAACTGTTGCAGGGTCCCAGGCACTTGTATTTTTATTCCTCTCCTCACTCAATTTTAATGCCCACTTGTAATGTTAATTACACACTTTAATGGAATTGAGTGTTTGCATATAACTGTATTTACGTAATGAGCAAATATCCAACCACGTGTGTGCTTGTTCAGGATCTCACTCAGACCAAGTGCCCACCTCCAGCAGCTGTCTCCTCCCCCACCTCGTGCCTGACTCCCTGGCTGTTTGTTGCCGTGGTGATCATCCAGATGGTTGTCCTATTCGGCTATACATGTTACAAGGACATTCAAGAAAGAAATGCCAAGAAGTTCTTTTAGGCCAACACAGTTAGGGGGAAATCATAGTCATCAAGTCCATTACATGTTCATCTGAGGATTGTTGTAATTATATTATAATACTCCGTTGTTACTATAAAAAAAAATAATAATAATAAAAAAATTTGAGTTGGTATTGTGCCAGTGATTGGTGAAGTGTGGCACGAATGGATTAAAAAATAACCTTGATGAGGTACATGTTAGAAGTGGTGTGGTGGCTAGCTTACTGTTGTGTGGTGACTAGCTGTTGTCGTGTTGTGTGGTGGCTAGCTGTTGTCGTGTTGTGTTGTGGCTAGCTAGTGTTGTCCTCGTGGTGCTGCTTTATACTCTGTACAAAGTCTGAATAGTTAATGAGGTCATCGCCATCAATCTGACAGTTATCCTTGATCAATCTCTCCACTACACAACACAACAAGGGAAAGAAAGAATGTGACATAAGTCAATATACGTTTGAATCCACTGAGCACACACTGCTGGCTATTAAATGAAGACATGCGCCGAGTTCATTCAGCAACAAATAAATTTCATGTACACGCCAGAAAATATAAACTACAATTGATACAGGACTACACTTGTAGCAATAGTAAATGTACATACATATTATAACTATGCCCAGCAAATACTGCAAAGCAAACTAATGCTAGATGGGGTAAAACACTATCACACACTAGTGCATACTGGTCTAGCCTAGCAAGTCAACATACATGTCCACATCAACTTACACACTGCCTCATCTACATCCAGCTGAGCTTGTACCAGAAATCTCTTCAACAAAGTGACTTTAATGAAGCCAACTCCCTCTGTGTCGAATACTTCAAATGCTCGAATGACATCACCGTGAGAAGGCCAAGAACTCTTCATCACTGACAGCTCAGAACTCAGCAGCCGCTTGAGCTGTGCTTCAGCGATGGCATTATGGTTGGAGCTGTCCTTGATGTGTCCTATGAGAGCACTGCCTTGATCTACCCGGATACCCAGTGACCTAGTAACGCAAAAAAGATGAATTCATATATTTGAAGTAATTTTTAAACTTGCTTGAGAAATGGAATGAGCACCGAGTGAGTGGTTGACATAGTTACTCCATCTTCAGAAAATACTTCAAAGGCTCGATGGAATTCTGCACACATAGTAAAAGATGCTACACCAGTGCTGTTTCACTAACAGTTGGACTATTACCATCTTCATCTAGAGTTCCCGTGGTTTCATTCTCTCTCGCAGAATAATCAGGCTCACTATCTCCCTATAAGTCACGTACAAGCATTTACACAGCCTCTACGCAACGCCTTCCACTACTCACCATTCCCTTTTTCTATTTGTCTTGTTTACCAACTAACAAACGGTAAGTGGTCGTTAATAACGATTATTACCCAAAACATGTTGCAGTTTGCATTTCTTCGTCTGCTGATAAATTAATAAATGCTCAGTCAAAATGTCGAAAAAAAATAAGAGAAGGTCGCAACAGCGCGTGGTATGCATTTTTTCACTGATGACTGACACAATTTTATTTTTATTTTTTTCCAGAAATTTCTCAAAGCTGTTCCAAAGAAGACAACAAAGGTAAAAGCAAGATGAAAGATTTGGTATATTCTTAATGGAGTGTGTAATTGTAGAATATTTCAAAAGTAAAATTACGGAAAATTTTGGTCAAGTCTAAATCCAAGTGTCCAGGAGTGGCTAATACTTTGAGTGCTGACAGCAAAGTGAAGGAGTCATCGGTGAAAGATGTAGCACCAGGAGATAGAGGTCTGCCCGTTGCTTGCGAAGGGATGGAGGCGTGGCAGACTATCGGATTGGGTGATGCAGTGATCAGAGGTCTGCATGAGTGTGGATTTAAAGAACCAACACCAGTCCAGCAGCAAGCCATTCCTCTCACTCTACAAAGCAGTGGTGATGTCATAGGAGCGGCAGAAACTGTAAGAACAGCTGCTATTTTATAGGAAGTTAGATTCAATCCATTAACATCTAGAACAATGGGCAGTTGAATAAAAAAAGAAAAAATTGAAATTGTGCTTGATTCTGTTTGAATAAAAGTTTTTGACTAATATTAAAACATAGTTTGTATCTATTTTTGTGTCAGCCTGACACATGGAGAGAGTGTTCACAGTATTTTAAATCCAAGCTTGTGATAGTCACGATGTTAACTTGCCATGTATCTATCAACATTTCAGGGATCTGGCAAGACTTTAGCTTTTGGGATCCCAATTCTCGAATTTGTAATGAAGAGCCGGGGAACAGACAAGAAGGACTTTACTAAAGGGGCTTCCAAAAAGAAAAAGAGATTAGAAGATAAGGGGGAAGTGGGTGGAGTGGTTGATTTGAACATGGTGTATCACTACGAGGTGGAGACTGACGGCAGTGATGTAAGGATGGACAACGTGAGTACAGAACCTCAAGAGATGACAGAAGTGGAGGAGGAAATAAGTAAAGAAGATGCTGACAAAAATAGTGATGAAATTATGGCAGATGAAGACTGTAAAGAAAGGAGTGAAGGAGAGGACGAAATACTTGAGGAAGACAACTTAGAGGAGGATGCAAATGAAGAAGATGATAGCATAAGTATTTCAGATTCACAAGAAGAAGAGGAGCCTCAAGAAGACACTGGGTTGGTTGAAGTAAGAGACAACATTCCTGACCAGGAATTCCTAGCGGCCATGAAAACTGGTGTCCACAAAGGCCTGGGGAAGACTCACATTCCTATGAGTAAAACAGCACTGCCAGAAGATCCTGGCATATCAGTGCAGCCTGAAGGTCCTGTGGCTATCATTTTGGTTCCAACACGAGAACTTGCCATGCAGATCCATTCCCATATCACTGCTGTTTCTAAATATACTAAAGTTCAGGTGAGGTGCATAGCTAGTTATTGTGTACCTGAAATAGGAGCAGGCGATACTAGGATATATTGTGTCACAATATATAATTGCAATGTACCTGTATATTGAAATTGACAAATTTGAACACTATCTATGTGGGACGTGACAGCCTGAGCAATTCCTTCTACTTCCATGCATGGCTTGGTTGTTTTGTTTTTTATCAATTTTGTTAACAAAAGTTGACAACTGGTCACTTCTTCGAAGATGTTCCGAGCACTTTTCAAGTTTAATAACTTCTGAGATGAACATGTGAAGTGAGTGAATGGCGAGTGAATTGTTCATGTGTCTATGCTTAGGAGCAACTTTATGAGCACAAGACCGGCAAATAGCAATCTCTTTCACTTTCCCACCCATAGCTCCACCCATGGCTTTTGCTTGCCTGGCTTCTTGCGTAATCCTGTCTACCCGTAACAGCGTTAGCTATAATTCTTAAGAACTGCTTTTCCATTTCAGACTATATAACTCCACGTTAGTGCGTGTGTGGTATTACTGCCTCGGCTTTTGTTAAATCAGCATCACTCGTATGTACTTGTGATAAATATTAACTATTGCCCAGCCCGGCAGAAAAACATGCAATTATTTTTATCTTCTCATCAGTTACACACACACACACACACACACACACACACACACACATCACACACAACTCACTCTGGTATATGTTGTTGTCACTAGTGTTGTCCGGTAGTTGGAGGTATTTCGTCCAATAAGCAGGAGCGACTATTGGAGAAGTGCCCGGCCATTATAGTGGCCACTGTAGGGAGGCTGTGGATGTTCATGACAGAGGTGAGTTGCTCTGCCCACACACACACACCATGCTATGAGTTGCTCCGCCCACACACACACACCATGCTATGAGTTGCTCCGCCCACACACGCCTACCATGCTGCTATGAGTTGCTCCGCCCACACACACACCATGCTATGAGTTGCTCCTCCCACACACACACCATGCTAAGAGTTGCTCCGCCCACACACACACACATCATGCTATGAGTTGCTCCGCCCACACACGCCTACCATGCTATGTTGTTCCACCCACACACGCCCACCATGCTATGATGTTCAGTACATGCAGCCAAGTTCAGGGAGTAGAAGAAGAAAGGAGTAATTAAGTGAGTAAGAAAGTATTTTATCCCCCCCCCCCGTAAATTAATTTTGAAGTTTGTGTGTTAGTGACTTTTCTGTCTGTTCAAATTCAGTATCCTTACTTCTAGGGTCATCCTTATTTTTCCAACTTCTCAGCGCTTAAGTTCCTGGTTCTTGATGAAGCGGACAAAATGGTGGAGACCGGGCACTACCAGGACCTCTGGAACATCATCGACAAGCTGAATGGATCACAGGGGTCAAAGTGCAGGAGAAACCTGGTGTATTCAGCAACTCTGATGGTGTCTCGGAGAATATCGGAAAGACGGAACAAGAAGTATGTCACGTCTTCACAGCAGGACGTCATGGGTGAGTGAGTGTGTGGGGAATGTGAAGGAAGAAGAAAGTGTTGTGTGTTGTTTTGCTTCCATTCAGACAAGTTGATGAAGCAGATAGGATTGAAGGACGACGCAGCCATTGTTGATCTGACCAGAACAGCAGTAACTGTACAGTCACTGACAGAGACCAAGGTCATGTGTACTTCAGAAGATAAGGTGCTTGACTGGGTGGGTGGGGCTACGTTGCTGCTGCAGCTTAAATAGGGGAGGGGCTGGATGATGGTGCTGCAATGTGAGGTCATGTGGTGCTGGATGCAATGGCAATAGATTGGGCCTGATATACAGTACATGATTAGAAGCCACAACAGAGAGGCTGTGTATTGTTCAGGCAAGACCTCCACCTGTCTTCATACATACAATATCTATAAGAGTTTTCTATTTGGATTGCTATCATTCTTTGCCATATAACAATGAACTAATTGTCTGGAGGGTTTTTATTTTTTTATTGCAATAGCGGTTGATCTATTCATGAGTAGCTTGTTCTAATTTACTGAATCTGTAGGAGCTGTGTACCTTGTAGACACATGTAGCAATGATTCATTCACTCGCACGCTGTACGTGTGTGACTGTAGCAGCTGTGTACCTTGTAGACACATGTAGCAATGATTCATTCACTCGCACGCTGTACGTGTGTGACTGTAGCAGCTGTGTACCTTGTAGACACATGTAGCAATGATTCATTCACTCGCACACTGTACGTGTGTGGCTGTAGCAGCTGTGTACCTTGTAGACACATGTAGCAATGATTCATTCACTCGCACACTGTACGTGTGTGACTGTAGCAGCTGTGCACCTTGTAGACACATGTAGCAATGATTCATTCACTCGCACACTGTACGTGTGTGACTGTAGCAGCTGTGCACCTTGTAGACACATGTAGCAATGATTCATTCACTCGCACACTGTACGTGTGTGACTGTAGCAGCTGTGCACCTTGTAGACACATGTAGCAATGATTCATTCACTCGCACACTGTACGTGTGTGACTGTAGCAGCTGTGTACCTTGTAGACACATGTAGCAATGATTCATTCACTCGCACACTGTACGTGTGTGACTGTAGCAGCTGTGTACCTTGTAGACACATGTAGCAATGATTCATTCACTTGCACACTGTACGTGTGTGACTGTAGCAGCTGTGTACCTTGTAGACACATGTAGCAATGATTCATTCACTCGCACACTGTACGTGTGTGACTGTAGCAGCTGTGCACCTCGTAGACACATGTAGCAATGATTCATTCACTCGCACGCTGTACGTGTGTGACTGTAGCAGCTGTGTACCTTGTAGACACATGTAGCAATGATTCATTCACTCGCACACTGTACGTGTGTGACTGTAGCAGCTGTGCACCTTGTAGACACATGTAGCAATGATTCATTCACTCGCACACTGTACGTGTGTGACTGTAGCAGCTGTGTACCTTGTAGACACATGTAGCAATGATTCATTCACTTGCACACTGTACGTGTGACTGTAGGAGCTGTGTACCTTGTAGACACATGTAGCAATGATTCATTCACTCGCATGCTGTACGTGTGACTGTAGCAGCTGTGCACCTCGTAGACACATGTAGCAATGATTCATTCACTTGCACGCTGTACGTGTGTGACTGTAGCAGCTGTGCACCTTGTAGACACATGTAGCAATGATTCATTCACTCGCACGCTGTACGTGTGTGACTGTAGCAGCTGTGCACCTCGTAGACACATGTAGCAATGATTCATTCACTCGCACGCTGTACGTGTGTGACTGTAGCAGCTGTGTACCTTGTAGACACATGTAGCAATGATTCATTCACTCGCACACTGTACGTGTGTGACTGTAGCAGCTGTGCACCTTGTAGACACATGTAGCAATGATTCATTCACTGGCACACTGTACGTGTGACTGTAGCAGCTGTGCACCTCGTAGACACATGTAGCAATGATTCATTCACTTGCACGCTGTACGTGTGTGACTGTAGCAGCTGTGCACCTTGTAGACACATGTAGCAATGATTCATTCACTCGCACACTGTACGTGTGTGACTGTAGCAGCTGTGCACCTTGTAGACACATGTAGCAATGATTCATTCACTCGCACACTGTACGTGTGTGACTGTAGGAGCTGTGTACCTTGTAGACACATGTAGCAATGATTCATTCACTCGCACGCTGTACGTGTGTGACTGTAGCAGCTGTGTACCTTGTAGACACATGTAGCAATGATTCATTCACTCGCACACTGTACGTGTGTGACTGTAGCAGCTGTTACCTTGTAGACACATGTAGCAATGATTCATTCACTTGCACACTGTACGTGTGTGACTGTAGCAGCTATGTACCTTGTAGGCACATGTAGCAATGATTCATTCACTCGCACGCTGTACGTGTGTGACTGTAGCAGCTGTGCACCTCGTAGACACATGTAGCAATGATTCATTCACTCGCACACTGTACGTGTGTGACTGTAGCAGCTGTTACCTTGTAGACACATGTAGCAATGATTCATTCACTCGCACACTGTACGTGTGTGACTGTAGCAGCTGTGTACCTTGTAGACACATGTAGCAATGATTCATTCACTTGCACACTGTACGTGTGTGACTGTAGCAGCTGTGCACCTTGTAGACACATGTAGCAATGATTCATTCACTGGCACACTGTACGTGTGTGACTGTAGGAGCTGTGTACCTTGTAGACACATGTAGCAATGATTCATTCACTCACACACTGTACGTGTGTGACTGTAGGCCGCTGTGTACTTGTAGACACTGTAGCCATGATTCATCTCTCACTCGCACGCTGTACGTGTGGACTGTATCACTGTAGTACCTTGTAGAACACATGTCACACTGATTCATTCAGCGCACGCTGTACGTGTGTGACGGTACACTAGCTGTGCACCTGGTAGACCATGTTACAATGATTCAGTCACTCGCACACGGTAGTGTGTGACCTGTAGCCGCTGTATACCTTGTGAGACACATGTAGCAATGATCATTCACTCCACGCTGTCGTGGTGACTGTAGCAGCTGTGCACCTTGTAGACACATGTAGCAATGATTCATTCACTTGCACACTGTACGTGTGTGACTGTAGCAGCTGTGCACCTTGTAGACACATGTAGCAATGATTCATTCACTCACACACTGTACGTGTGTGACTGTAGCAGCTGTGCACCTTGTAGACACATGTAGCAATGATTCATTCACTTGCACACTGTACGTGTGTGACTGTAGCAGCTGTGCACCTTGTAGACACATGTAGCAATGATTCATTCACTCGCACACTGTACGTGTGTGACTGTAGCAGCTGTGTACCTTGTAGACACATGTAGCAATGATTCATTCACTCGCACGCTGTACATGTGACTGTAGGAGCTGTGTACCTCGTAGACACATGTAGCAATGATTCATTCACTTGCACGCTGTACATGTGTGACTGTAGGAGCTGTGTACCTTGTAGACACATGTAGCAATGATTCATTCACTCGCACGCTGTACGTGTGACTGTAGGTTGTCTTCCTGTACTACTTCCTACTCCAGTTTCCAGGTCGCACCATCATCTTTGTCAACACAATCAAGTGCTTGCAGCGGCTGCGCTCCGTCTTGGAATTACTCAAACTCAAGCCCCTCCCACTGCATGCGACCATGCAGCAGCGACAACGACTGAAGAATCTAGACAGGTATGTGTGTGTGTGTGTGTGTGTGTGTGTGTGTGGAGGTCCACAATAATCAGAACTCATAGTTACAAGTGTAAATGTTCTCAAGCAAGGCTTGTTGAAATGAGGGCAATAAAAATGGAAGGGGGGGGGGGGGGGGGGGAGGAAGGGTGCATGAAATTTATATAACCAGTTCTTATTCCAGAATTACTCCCAATCTATTGTTGTATTAGCTTTCTTGTGGACACTTGATGTATTTCCTTGCTAGAAAGGTTTATTAAATGTGTGTGTGTGTGTGTGACAATGTGTAGATTTAATGCAGATTCTACTGGACTGCTGGTTGCTTCAGATGTTGCTGCTCGTGGGCTGGACTTTGTTAATGTGCATCATGTGATCCACTACCAGGTCCCCATGAACACAGAGGTCAGAGGTCTTATGTGTATCATTACTAAAAGTGAGAGAGTGTGTCAGGTTGAGCATTTCCCAATACTATATCATAGATTAGTATGTGGTTACATGATGGGCGGGGCATTGCACTTCATTGTTGTTGTTTGTTTGTTTTTTGTTGTTGTTTTTGCTTTGTTTTGTTTAAGTCTCATTAACCATTTTGTTGTTTCTATTATCACAATATCTCCGCCATATTGTGTGTTACATCTGATGCCTGAGACACTCAACACTTTACTCAGTTGACCCTTGAACTCATTCCTTGTTCCAAAGAAGCACTCCTCAAGTCAGCATGCATGAAGAGGTGTTCAAGTGCCGTGGGTTACTGACGACCCGCGCTGAATTCTATGTTTGTTTCCTGGACTGGCTGGCTGGCTGGCTCTCTGTCAGTGGAGTACAGTACATTGTTATTTTTGTTATGTACAATGTTCATTTGTTAATACGATTTGTACAATTTTTCAGCTCTATGTTCATAGAAGTGGTCGCACTGCACGTGCTCAAAAGGAAGGGCTTAGTGTGATCTTGGTGGGGCCTGAAGACCTCAGGGCTTATCAAAATATCCGCAAAACTCTCAACAAAGGTATGTTGTCAGACTAGGTAATAAATGCCACATCCCACCAACTTTTTTTTTTTTGTAACACCTGGTATATTATTAATTGAATTTCTTTTATTCACACGCCCCTTAATACAAGTACATACTCTTATTATCAAAGAGACTAAGACTAGTGGAGTGACACTTTCAATTTCTTTTTTTCCCTTCCTCCTTTTCTCCCAGACAAAGAATCAGTTATTCAAGAATATAATTTTTTGGAGCAAACAAAATTACCCCCCTCCCCCCCTTACATACACACACAGACACACACACCCGCCCGCATGCACACACACACACACACACACACACACACACATACACGCATGCACACACTTCTTTTACCCCTTTTTTTTTTTTCTTCTTTTCTTTCAGATCAGAACCTGAAAGATTTCCCAGTGGAGCCCACGTATCTCTCTCAGTTGCGTCCTCGAGTTCGAGCAGCTGTTGAGCTCCAGAAACTGAGCAGTCAGGGACAGAGGAAGAAGAGTAAAGAGAACTGGCTGGCTAAGGCGGCCAGAGAGATGGACATTGAGCTGGACGAAGAAGACAAGGAAATGTCTCTGTATCTTTATACTTTATAGGAGGAAGCAAGTTAGAAATGCATCATCAGGCTGTGTATTTGCATGTGGGTGGATGGCATATAGATTTATACAGTGCTGTACAAAACAAGTTTTCATTGTATTCAGTTCATTGACATGTCTAAGTCGTGTATTTATCATTGCTAATTATTTTTCATTGAGCACTAATTTTTATCAGTTACTCACCATAATTTCTGCTTTAGTAATTAGCCTAATTGTGTCTAAACGAGTCCTTAACTTGAGACCACTGGACTGTAGTGACACTTGCCATGCAGACATTAAAATAGCTCAACTAAAGGCAGACTTGGCAGCTCTTCTCAAGAAGAGGATCCTCCCACCATCGCTATCCCACGCCTACCCAACCAGATGCCAGGACCATGACTTACTGGCAAGATTTTCAACTGACAAAAGTAAGTTTCGTTTGCCAAACCTTAACCCTACACAAATGGCTACATACTCCAATTCTTTTATTGGTACTATTGCTTAAAATGCTAGTGATTCATAGGACACGTTTTAAGAGGATTATTGTAAAACAATGAAGTTGTTTACTTGTTTATTGGTTTTATACTTTTAGGTTCCAAGTTTGACCTACTCCCTGGCATGGCTACTAAAACTGCTCTTTCTGCTGTCAAGAAAAAGAAATCTGCTACCACATAGCTTTGAACATGTGTATGTGTGTTTGCAGTCCAGACAGAAAAACTTTCCGTAACCACCACAACTGGAACAATGTTGCATTTTCTCTTTTTCTCACTGCCAAAATAAATCAAATTCACTACATGTAGATATTATTGCTGTGGAAATGACTGATTGTAGTGTTTGCCAGTCACTTCAATTGGAACATCTCTAGTGTTACTATGTAAGTGTAATCACTGCAAACTTTAGCTTGTCTGCTTCTTCTTCAGCTGGTAGTAAGTGGCAATGAATGGAAGCGAAAATCCGAAGGAAGCTCCGCCCATCAGGACTATGAACAGCCTCACCTTATTCTTAGTTTGGAATGGCATGTTCTGCAGAAATAGACAACGTACAAAAGGCCAGTGCAATTATCTGACATTACCGATTCTTGAGAGGCATGATTCATTGGTTTTAACATGCAGTTGGTAGTTGGAAATGAGAAGGAAGCTAACAGGGTTACCCAAAGGACAGAAGCATCTTGCAACAAAAGTCCTTTACCCCCATCACACACACGTAAAAATTCTGAGGTAAGCTGGAATACAAGGAGTGAACAATGAATTGAGACATCCACTAAGCATGTGAGACATTCTCATGTACTCTCCATAAGCTGGCACAAGTACAACGCCTAGCTATAAATAAGCAAAACTACAAGTAGAATTTGCAAACTCAAACTTGTACCTCACTAGACTTTCCCACTATAAAATCACCGGATATCAGAGCATGTCCTTAATTAAAAACACTCATGAGGGGCAGGGAAGATGATCAAAGATAAATTTTATAGTCCACAAAACAAAACAATTAGTTTAATATTAACTTCAGTATGCATGCACATAAGGGTTAATATCAACTTTTGCATTTGGTTTCTTTACACCCTTCACACACACAACCCCTCACATACAAAAACATTCTGTATTAAGTCCTGACTGCTCTATTGGGGAACACAAGGCAATTCCAATAACCAGGAACTCTTGATTGTTTTAACGTATCCTCTAAATGGATCTTCGCTAATTAAAACTTGTCTAAAACTGCCCCATGAAACCTGCATATTACGACTTCGAGATGATATTTCCAAATATTGCACACCAGCACATTATTTGACTTACATTACCAGGACCTTCTGCAAATTCTGCTCGAGTAGCTAGAACCCTGCATCGAGCTAGAAGAGAAACCTGTCTACCCCACATCTTCAAGATAGAAAACACGTTATACTTTTCCCCCAAGAGAAGAAAACAAGCTCACGTGCACACAATTTCTAAGCCACGCCCTCCCCAAGCCAGAAGATTTAGTAAATTCAGCAGCAGTAACAAGTAGCTCATCTCAGACCGCAGTTTAGTTTAGTTTAGTGCATGCAGTCCTTTAGTAAACAGTCAGTGTTTTAGTATGATATTACGCCATCGCAAATTTCGCCTTCCTGGTGGAGGTTAGTGATTACATAAATATCTCACTGCATAACACAGCCTATACAGTACACAAAATAATATTTTAATTCAGGGGATCTAACAGTGCCTAAGGAGGCTTCTATGAATGGAACTCTTATGTGTCTGGTAGGTCTCCTTCATCTACTCCAAGTTCGTCCTATTTTCACCCTGCATAAAGCCCCTCCTCCTCCATACAGACATCCTCATTACCATTCTCGTAGGGCACACAGACATGGAGCATCCAAGCAACCAGCTCCCAGCGAACGCACAGCAAGAAATACTAGTCAGTTTAATGGTTTGCTAATTATTTCCAACAAAAAACTTAGAGGAAAGATATTTAGTTGGTCGAACTCAAACTAAATACTCCATCTTGATTTGGAGGGGAATTCACTCACTGGTGTGCTGGTAGAAGTATAGAGATGCTATTTCACATTTGTTCTTAGTATTGTTATACATTGTATGATGTTAGCTGTATAGAGTTCTACGTTTTTTTAAATTGGCCTATCAAATGTTCACACATTGTACCAATTTAACTCAAATCGTGTTCATAATAGACAACTCCAACCTAAAGCATTACTGGATAAAATACACTAGAATTAAGCTGATTGTACAGCTTCATAAATGTTAACTCTCTAATAAAGAGAGGTAGTTGACCAATTATGTGTTGGGCCTGATCAGAGTCTATTTGCTTGCCAATTGTCCAATACAATGTTGTTGCTGTTGTTGTTTTATCTGTAAACTAACAAGCCTTTGTTTCAAACCAATATTAAAATGGGATTTGTCAAATCAACCTGAATTAGTAGACGCCCACCTCTCCGTTAGTTAGCAGTACCTATGCTGCTCAGAAATAGCAGCCCTCTTGCTTCTCTCTCTCTTTCATAGAAATGTGTTGGGAGGTCTAGTTGTGATGTGGTTCCTATTGCACATATGGATGAGTCACAGTTCATTTTGTTTGCTCTGTATATGAGGAGGTATAATATGCTCTAATGCTGCTGTTTAGAAAATCTTGGGAGGTATGATTGCATAAACATTATTAAAAAAAGTCCCTCCCTTACATATACATTTCATTCAACCTGTTGATTCTGTACACAAGTACGTGGAGCAGATCAGATTCAAGAAGTGATAGAGTCAAGTCAATTCTTTGCAATTGTACTAAATGCAAGCATCTTGTGCCAGTGTGTGTTCCCCTAGGCCAGCTGGAACAGGTATTAGGGGAAGGGGTTATGTTTCTTGTATTGTATTTTGTGTGTGGTGATAATGCTTCCATTCTTACTTCTACAACATACGTGACAGGTTCTGGCCAAAGGGGGCATTTCACGCAAAAATTGAGATATAGGCTCCAGAAGTAAGTCATAGGAAAAATTCTTTCTTTTGTTTTTTGCAGAATTAGTCTTAGTGACCCTTACTCTAAGTCTACGCCAAATTTCAAATGCCGAAACAACTTAAAAGACCCCAAGCGTGTCGTGGAAAGACAAGATACTTTTTATTCTCTCTCGTTCTCGAAGTACAATAAACGGGGAATGGGCGGAGTTTCAAACAAGCCGCTAAAAAAAAGGCATAGCTTTGAGAATAGTGCATGCAATCTACAGCTTACCTCTGGTTGAAAGTTTACCACTACATGGAGTAGAGTAGCCAAGGATTCCGACAAGACAGGCTGTGAGACGCTCTAAAAGCTAAAAAGAACTCTACGCAAACTTCGTTAGTCGCCGTTAAAAAGCGGCTGTACGATTTAATTGCGTATGCGGAGTACGCCGTTAAGTATACGGAAACATTAATTATACCGGAAGTGGAAAAGCAAATAATTTCTTGCTCCCGCCGCGGTGTAGTTTGTTTATGCTCTGGGAAGTTAACCGACGAAGTTGAAAGGAGTGAAGTTTCTTGGTGAAAATGGATACCGGTAAGTGTTTCTGGCTAGTTTAGCTTCTTCTCTTATGAAGACAGCATTTTCATGTACCGTTTCATTGCTCGAGCTATATTGATGCCTCATTAAAATAGCTAACAGATTGCTTGTTCTTTCCGATTATATTGTAATAGCTAAGTAGTGTTTAATAGCGCTGAGGGTTCGCACCTTTGGTGCTTTATTGAAATTTCAAGCCAAGAGGAAAATGATACAAGGTGGTTTCACTCACTCATTCAAAATCTCTGCAATCTGACTGGATTATATATACCAGAATTCTGTCAGAATAATAAATGTATTAGCATCTGATATAATATCACATATCTTTTGTTGTTGTTATTGTTTTTTTTGTTTTTTTAGATCGGAGGCCAAATGCTTTCGTGTCAATTCGCCTACCATCTTCGGACATCAGAGCAAACATTGAACGTATCCAAAGAGAAATGGTGGTTGCTAAGAGAGGTTTGGAGTCAGCCATGGTGTCGTTAGATAAGCTTCACCTCACTTTGATGGTCCTACGGCTGGACACTGAAGAGGAAGAAAGAAAGTAAGACAGTGCTGAAGATAAGGAAGCAAAATGGAGTTTGTAAGAAATTCAGCATCACGTAAAAAGTGCTTCAGTTTTAAAAATGTTTATTCCAACTCACATAAATTTTCAGAAACAGTTTAATGGTTGTGCTAATCCACTAAGTTCGTTGGTGTAAGCAAACATAGTTGACTATTTTTTTAAATCATAGCTATATAAAAACCTTGGGATGTAGTAAGAGGAGAACCAGAGTTCTAGTTTGTGTGTGTTGTATTTTTTCCCCCTCATGCTGTAAGGCTTCAATTAAAAAAACACTGTCAGTTCAAAATTCCTAAAATTTGGTTTAGTTGTCTTGTCTAGATATTACCTTCAAAGTTGCAAACACTCTGAGTGGCATAGAAAATTTATTATAATTTTCCAACTTTAGTAATGATGATGACATTTTTTTTTACAAAATTCAAATAAAGAAAGGGAAATTTACAAAGCTAGCAAGCACTCCACTGCACAGTGGCGCTTATAGCTAACTTTTACAAATTAGGAATGCAGTAGCATAAGGTATTTTTATCCGTAGTTATTTTCCTCTGCCACTTGGTTTGGTTACATCAGTCTGCTTTTTTCTCACTTATCTTGGCCCATAAATACATGCACACACCACTGTCATCGACGATGACGCTTTGCCAACCCAGCTCAACTTCATTATGGTCGCCGTCACTTTTTTCTCATCTACTTTTCTTGACCTATGTATTCATGAATACACTCACCATCATAGTCGCCAATGGCGATGCTTTACCAATTCAACTCAGTTTATCATGAACACACCCAACCATCAGTGCCGTACTGACGATGCTTTACCAACCTGTTACTGCCGACACTTTAGCCAGCTCAACTAATACATTAGTCATAAATACGCACCATCGTCATCATCACTGATACACGATGTGTGATAAGGACAAAATTCAGAGCTTCTTTTTCTTTTTTTGTTGTTGTTGTTGTTTGTTTTTTGTTGTTGTTGTTGTTTTATTCTTCCCCTAAATGATTTAGTTCACAGCAACTGTGCAGTGCCCGATTAATTTAGAATGCAGCAACTGATTCCTAACATCGTCATTGATGGTGAAGTGATTGCCTGACAAATTTTGATCTTAGCGACCTTTACTAAGAATACAATTGGAGAAAGTCTAAAGCTCTGCTTTGAAGGCGGGAACACTATTTATAATATCCCTCTCTCTGAAGAACTGACAGAAGTCACTCTGTCACAGTACAAAAACTACACCAGCTATATTATAAAATATTGCGAAGAAGTAAAGAAAAAACTCTTTGGCCTACAGTTCTTTTGTTCTTTAAATTTTGCACGGCATAAGAAATCTAATTTAACATTATACTCAAAGTTGCTGATATTTTATTTGAGATAATATAAAGGGAAAAAAACAGTCCAACTATACTTGGCTGATTTATAATAGCTAAATATAGAACATAGCCAACTTCTAGAACAGAAAAAGAGGAGACATATGCAGTTTATTCTTGTATCAGTCCAGTAGTTAACATTGGTATGGTATGGTATGGTAGGTATTGGACCAGCTTAGCAACTTCAATTGTCAAATGTGGAGAGAAAAAATTCAATTGCTCAATGTTTTTATGTATCTTGTTTTTCTTCCATAGAGCTGTAGAAATGCTTAGAGAAGTTACAGGTTTGATTTCCAAGGAGTACTCATTTGACAAGGATCCCTTGAAGATTAAAGTGGAGGGTATTGGTAGCTTTGGCGACAGAGTTGTGTATGCTAATATCAAGGAAAAGGAACAGCTCAACAATATTGCAGGTATAATTATAATAATTATAACTCACTTAGATCATGAAATACATCCTTGATTACTTCTCCTCTTCAAAATGAAAGTTTATATTAGTAGGATGACTTGCATCGATATTCGTTCTGTTCCCCTCTTTCATTTCTTCTCTCTTTTTTATTTTTTTATTTATTATTATTATTGTTGTTGTTGTTGTTGTTATTTTAGATATAGTGAGACGTAAGTTTGGTGAAGCTGGTTTGCCAACGACAGATTCAAGGCCTTTCAATGCACATTTAACCATCGCCAAGTCATCCAGGTCCGTCAGGTCCATTCCATCATCATCATACAACTTACTGAGACACACCAACTTTGGTGAAGACACAGTTGAAAATTTGGAACTCTTATCTATGAATAAACCAGCAAGCAGAGATGGATATTATCACTGCTTTGCCAAGTTCCCGTTTTAACTCATTAGAATTGATTTTAATTTTTTTTAATTTTTTTTTTTACAGTATTTATACTCACAGTTTCTTTATGGCGTTTTAGAATTTTATGCGAATATAATGCGAATATATAATATTGCCCTATTCTAGTACTATAAGGATGTTTATTGAAGGGCAAATACAGTCAGTCGCGCAAACGCACTGCTGAGCAAACTACTATAACCCTCTCGCGCATGCGCGCTGAGGGTTATACACTTTGCCCGTAATGCGTGGGCGTAAGTGGTTGTATATTTTGGTGTTACAGTAAACGCCAGGTCTTGTCTTCTTGGTTGGAACGTTACTCGCTGAGACCTAGATAGAGAAAAAGAGATGTCGGAGAATCCGGACTCTCCTGTGTCTCCTCTTCCAGTGGACCACCAGTGGCAGAGGAAGGGAAACACGCGTATTTTTGCTACCGATTCCAACGAAAGCCTCACTGATGTTGGTTTGAAGCTGCCCCACGAGAAGGCTCAGTTGGCCAGCACGCACATTGAGCACGTCTCTCTCCTGGATACCTTTAGCAATCCCAATGTAGTGAGGAATACAGGCATCATCTGCACCATTGGTAATAATTTTTGTTTTGGCTTGACTGCGAGGAGGAGAATTAGTATAGCTAGTAGTTCTAGTTGTTGTTGTTGTTGTTTTATAGTACGTTATAAATCATAGCTATCAAAACATGCTGGAGTCTTAGTGGGTGCTACCTATTAGAGCTTCTGAGTAGTGCCGTACTGGCTGGTCAAAAGACAATGTAGACTACTGGTGAATACATACAGGTGTGCTTGACAACCATGCCATGTGCTGTGTGAGAAGTTTGTATGAGCATGTGGCCAACATGTGGAACTCCTGAGGCTATGAAGTGTATGCGTCATGCATGTGTGGTTGAGGGGTAGCAGGTGATTGTACCTCTTATCTTGATTGTAGGTGACATTGAAGGTGAGCTTTTAGGATATTCAGAGTATTGTGGAAATTCTTATTTTAGTCTTTTCGTGGCATTCTCCTTATAATTATAACAGTCATTGGTGTGATCTTAAAGTAAATTACAACATGTTGGATGTGAATTAAGTCACTCAAATTATTGGGTACCCTAAATGACACTGAGCATGCCTGGTGTAATACTGGGCATTCCATGTGTGTGTGTGTGTGTGTGTGTGTGTGTTCAATAGTGCAGCTAATGCAGAGTTAGTTGGTGCCGAGTCTACCAAGTAAATCTTATAAATAAAAATATAATTTCTTGTCCTGCCATCACTGACATAGGTCAAGCAAAGTTAGTCCACATCACATGGGGAGAAACGATCTGGTAAGGTAACATCCACCAAATGTGTACTTTTTTCACACTTTCAGATTATACTTGTGAAATATTTCTTGCCATGTACGACTCACCAGACTGGACAGACTGGACAATGCTTGAGATTGTGGTGCATTTGTTTATAAGCGCGTGCTTGTAGCTTGTGCTGTTTGTTTTACTGGTGCAACAGTTACACGTCTGCCAGAACAAGTACTGGTAACTAGGACACTTCCTCACTCTGCTCTGATTTTAAAGCCTCATTGCTGAGGCTAATGCTTTATTTGCAGTGTGTGCATGCGTATGTAAGGATTTGCCGCGTGGTGTGCACACATGATGTATGTGTGTGCATTGATGTCGGGAGAAGCAAGAATGAAGTGTGGGTTGTGCAGTGTTGGGTTTGCCTGGTGTGTGTGTGTGTGTGAAGGAGAAGGAAATGGAGGATAAGTTCTGTGTAATGCTTCCTACATAAATAGAGATAAGGATTTGTCCAATGTAAGGCAGTTTGTTTGTTTGTACTTCCGGTTTAAAAAAAACTAATTTTGGAAGAAAGTTTATTAGTGTAATTTTTGAGCCGTTGATAATGATGTATGGTAAGTGGATACTAAACTGAATTTCATTGCACCACTGGTTAGACAAACCACTACTGCTTGTTTCTTCTTCAGTCCAGGACTTTCTGTGCCCACTCTTGCTTTTGTAGGTCTGTTGGTAGAATATGGCAGTGTTCCTTTCGCTTAAAGAACTGCAGTTTGCTGAGTGGATGGCAGAAAAGGAACGTCGGTGCTTGGCAATGTTGTAGACCTTGTGCTGACCTGCAGGTGCATTAACATAACTATAAGCAATATTAGTGTACTTAACACTTGACTGTCCACCAGTGGCATTATAGTTGCTAGGAAGAGAAGTATGTTGCTAAGGAGTAGTGAGGATGCAGTTATGGAATGGCAAAGCGCAAAATGTGTCGGTTCTACTTAGCAACAGGAGCCATCGCTGTTAACTATAGGGGGCTCCTTGGCTTGTTACTGTCCTTGCTGATGATGGCCTATTGGAGTTCATTGTGTCTCTTACACAACACCGCACAGGGCCATTTGTTGTTTAAGCTACACTGACAGCATGTCCAACATTTGGTCAACAGAGGAGGCCCAAACAGATCTCCACAAAGGCTATAGTCAATAGAGAATTCAGTGAAAACCACACGTGTATACCACGAACTTGCACGCACACTCCCTCTAGTGAAGGTTCACTCTGGTGCAGCTGTGGTACTCTATGTGAATAAACTTTCAGTGAGAATTAAATGTAAAATGCGTATAATAGTGCAGAAGTGATTTTTTTTCTTCCTCGGCCTTCTTAATTTCATTAAATTAGATGTATTCTCTTTCACAGGTTTATTTTAACCATTAAAAAAAAATTATTGTATAGTTTTGAAAGAGTTTGAAAGTTTTTCATTGTAGTTAGTTTTATTATTTGATATTTTATAAAGAAAAAAATTGAATATTTTTTCTTTAATTTATTAATATCTGCCTCATGTGATGTGTGTGGTGTGTGACCAGGTCCTGTCAGTAACTCTGTGGACATGCTGGTGAAGTTGATAGAGAAGGGCATGTGTGTGGCGCGCATGAACTTCTCTCATGGAACCCATGAGGTCAGTCACAGAGTGGGTAAAGGGTGTGAGAAGTGGAGGAATTTTGATTGAGTAATGGATTATCATGCAGAGACCATTAAGAATGCTGCTGTGTGTATGTATGTGTGTGTGTGTGTGCAGTATCATGCTGAGACCATTAAGAATGCTGCTGTGTGTATGTATGTGTGTGTGTGTGCAGTATCATGCTGAGACTATTAAGAATGTGCGAAAGGCAGTGGATATAGTGAAGAACAGATCCATCGCTATTGCTTTGGATACCAAGGGACCAGAAATCAGAACTGGACTCCTTAAGGGGGTGAGTTAGGTTTCCTGTGAGTATGTATGGGTGTGCTGAAAAAACTTCTAGGAGGGAAAAGAGCATCTTTTTTATTTTTTTATTTTTTTTATTCTAAAGGAGGGGCAATGAGAGGAGATACAGTCAAAGAATCTTTGCAGTATACGCGAAGACTATGTTGATTTCATGCTGCAAATCAAGTACTCAAGGATTTCTGGGGGGGGGTGGGGAGGGGGGGGGGAACTTCAGCACAGACAATGATCCTCCCTTGCCCCTTTAAATGCAGCCCAGTGTGTGTGTGTGTGAATATTTTAAAAATTTGTTTTCTGCAAACATTATTCATGCAGTCAAGAACAACAGTAGGAGCTGTTGCTATGAATACAGTTAACATTTACGAATGTTGTTAGGAAGTGAACTGGCCTTCTGTCAGGAATGCAGCCTCAGGGCAACAGGCATAGGACATGATTAATTCTTGTTTGTTTATTGTTGTGTTTTGGTGTAGGGAGGTTCGGCAGAAGTGCGTCTGGATACTGGTAAGGTGTTGAAAGTGTCTATTGAAGACAAGTTCAAGGAATGTGGCGATGAGAACACCATTTATGTGGACTACATGAACATCATCAAGATCCTGAGTCCTGGAGACTTGGTGTTCGTAGACGATGGACTCATCTCTCTCAAGGTCACTGAAAGGTTCCCCACCCACCTGGTGACAGGTTAGTGTATGTGTGTGTGTGTGTAAAGAGAGAGAGAGAGAGAGTAGGTGGTGTGTATATTGGCATATATCTGTGTGTGTTAGCTGGTAGTTGTATTAGTTTCTGTATGCATAGTTACTATAGTCTCACTGTCCCTTTCATCTCTTATTACTACACGTAGACAATACAGCCAGTCACATGTGTTGGTGGCTCTAAGCAAACAGGTTTTCTAGGCCATGCCTACAAGATGATCTTTAATTCCATCTTATGGCATCCACTCTCATTCAAATTATTTCCACAACTCATTTTAATTGTTGTTGTCATGGTTGCAGTGGTTCAAAATGGAGGTATGCTGGGCTCCAGAAAGGGCGTAAATCTTCCAGGTGCTGAAGTGGATCTGCCAGCCCTCTCTGAGAAAGACAAGGTTAATGATGCACACCACACACCCCTTTTCTACACTGCTCACCTGCCAGTTTGATTTTATGGATAAGTATAAAGTATATGGCAGAGTCACAGCACTTAGTAAAGTCGTCATCATATGTGACCGTCTACAGGAAAACCGGGCACAACGCGGCGTGCGTAAATATCGAGAAAAGATTGATCGATTTCTTAAAAATGTATTGTTTCAAGCCAACGAAAGGGAACGGTTAGGTCTATTATAGTGGCAACGACTTAAGCTACGACGATAAAACTTGGAGAGCTCAATATCTGGACGCCGACAACTCTGTAAGTGCGAAAAAAATGTTTCGAAGGGTGCCGCATTGTGCCCGGTTTCCTGTGGACGGTCACATATGAGGATGACACTCATGCGTCCTATAAAATGTATTGTGGATTAATTCATTAGATAAGGGTGTACTAATTTATGATTTTGTCACAGCAAATTTCAGCTATTTCAGACTGGCAATGATTACACGCAGTAAAACGAGTGGGGAGGGTACTAATTAAAGCAGCCATTGTGTGAGTGTGGTGTCAGATTGAGAAATGCAATGAAGATATTTTTCAAAAGGCAACTAATACTCATGGAGTAGTTAATTCATTAGTGGCTGTCTTAGTTATCTGCAGTAGTAGTATCAGAAGTGACGAATCAAAGGATTTCTTCATTTCTTTTAAGGATTTTCTTTATGTTGTCACACACACGCACAAACACGCATATATAGAAATGATGATCATTACCTAATGTGTTATTGAGTGAAACCATCTTGTGGTGTAGGTTCTTTAAAATTGTCTCCTCTTTCCTTCCTCTTATTCCCTCTGTATAGTCTGACCTGAAGTTTGGTGTGGAACAAGATGTGGACATTGTGTTTGCCTCCTTCATCCGCAAAGCCTCAGACCTCCATGATATCCGCAAGGAGCTGGGGGAGAAGGGCAAGAATATCTTTATTGTTTCCAAGGTAATTCAAACAAATAGAACAAGAGGTCAGCTTTACATTATTTTTATGTCCATGAGATTCTGTATGTGAGAAGCTCTTTCACCAACACCGAATAGAAAAATAGACTGCCACATAAGATTGAATCCAGAACTGGTTGATTTGCACCAGTGACTCTAACACTGGCTCAGAGAGTGGCACTAGGATCCTCCTACCAAGTAGTCAAAAAGTATTGTATAGCTGTTTGACAGCCATGATCAAGTAAAGCGTTTGTAAACAAAAAATAAAATAAAATTATCTTTGGTCAGTTGAATACTTACATAGAGAATTAGCTGTTGCATTTTCTTTCACTTTGTTTTATTTTACTACTCAAGAATAACTTTAGTTGTTGATGATTGTTGTTGTTGTTGTTGTTATCAGATTGAAAATGAAGAAGGCGTGAAGAATTTTGACGAGATCTTAAAGGCTTCGGATGGGATTATGGTTGCCAGGGGCGACCTGGGAATAGAGATCCCTCCATCGAAGGTGTTCATTGCACAGAAGATGATGATAGGTCGCTGTAACAAGGCAGGGAAGCCAGTCATCGTGGCCACTCAGGTAACCAGTGGAAATTTTGATTGTTGTCTTTAAATCCGTAGCAATAGATTAGATTGCAGATTTTAATTTTGAAGTATTTTATATAATTTGGTCCATAATCTTGTTAAGGCGTGTGCATTAGAGGGTGATAGTGATATTGTCTGTCAATCATAGATTCAAAGATGCAGAATTTTTTTAAATACAAACTTAACATCACGCACCTGTGTATGTACTGCTGTCTTGCATGTTGGTTGCTTGGCATGTAGTTTGCTTGGAACCTTGCTTGCGGTTGTGCCTGAAGGTGCCAGATCGGGCCTGCTGCCCGGTTAGCTGCCGGGCGCTAGGAGGTTCGGTTTGGAGTTACATTGGCCCCCGCCCCTGCCGGGCCAATTAATTCTTATTCGCGCCTGCTCGGCGAATAATAACCTCCACCCTCCAAACCTTAGCTAGATACTACCTATCCTTATTACTACCGTCCCACCTTACTAGCCTAGGTTGGCAATACTCAAATTACGATTCTCCTACTATTATTGCTTAATTTTGTTCAATATAATCATTGTTTGCACCATACAACCCAACATTACGGTAATGCACACCCTGCTATCGCTCTTGCATGACATAACATTGCTGTCCCACTCCCGCTAAAGGTCCCGATTTGCAACGGCTGTCTGCCCTGTCCTGCTATTGACTAATCCTGGCTCGGTGGCCCTGCGTCGGCCAGCCGCTCTCTGCCGTCTGATAGCGTCTTCGAGATCGCAGCCAGTTGCACTCTCAGCGTGCGAACGTACAGCTGGAACGCTGAGCTCTTCCATCTGCCCAGCATCTTGATGACCGAGTCATCCATGCCTCGCTTTGCTGCCATTGTGGCTGCTCCCCTCCTGAAGCTGTGCCCAGAATACAGCTTGTCATCCATGCCTCACTTTGCTGCCGTTGTGGCTGCTCCCCTCCTGAAGCTGTGCCCGGAATACAGCTTGTCGTCCATGCCCACTTTGTTAAGAGCCCGCTTCACTTCAACCACGAATCAGGGTTTCGTAGTGGGCTTCCGTCTCTGAACTTAAAAAACGGCCCTGGGCCTTTGCCCCTCGCTGCCATGTAGGTGAGTACTGCTGTCACCGGGCAGAGATCATCCTCCGTCCTGCCAACGTAGACGTCCACTCCCCTCCTGAGTGGGTCCGTTTTGGAATTCTTGAGCTTCACTTTGAGCATCTTGGGTGCCTGCAGGTTGTCCACCGCTATGTCCTCGAAAGTGAGGTGTGCTCCTGTATCGAATGACCCAGCGGCGGGTATCGCTATCTCCCCAGACCTGAAGAACCCAAAGAAACACAGTTAGCAGGCTGCCCACAGCATATCGTTGCTGGGCTCAACCGAGTCTGACTGCCACACCCGTCTCATCTTCCTGAGTAACAGTGGCGTTATGGGGAGCTTCGGTTTCTCTGTTCCCCGTGTCCCGCTGGCTTGCGCTCTCCTAATCCCTTTCATAAGCTGCTCTAGCTTGGGCATCTGGCCTATGCCCGGATCGCCATGGCCTTCTGCGACCTGCCAGTGCCTTATCGCTGCCAAGTAGCACTTGAAGGAGGAGAAACCCACGCCATCCTCTTCCACGTAGGAGGAGAAACCCACGCCATCCTCTTCCACGTAGGAGGAGAAACCCACGCCATCCTCTGCCACGTAGAAGGAGAAACCCACGCCATCCTCTGCCACGTAGGTTAGGAATCTGCACAGCAGCCGTTCCGACGTGGGCAGCGGACGGCAGCCAGCCGCTTTGCAGAACTTCTTGTATCGATCCTGCGCTGAGCCGTATGACCTCCCGGTGGGCGTGGCTATGCTCCTCTGACAATATCCCTCCATAGTTCTGTCCAGCTGGGTGAGGTCCAGTCTGGCCTTTTGACCAGCAGGAGGTCCAACAGCGCTTCTGGGATGACCACTGGCTCTCTTGCGGCCTGTGGGTGATGAAAGCGAAACTTATCTACCTCATTCCTTGATAACGCGTCTGCCCTGATATTCTCTACCGCTTTTATGTGTGAGGCTTTCAATATGATTTCGTGCTCGGCTAGCATGAACGCCAGACACCTCGTCAGGTGCATCGCTTCCTTGTCTCTGGACTGCCCTTTTGTGACTATGGTCACCACTGCTGCGTTATCACACCATGCCATGACTGTCTGTCCTCTCCATTCCGGGCCCCACAGAGCCGCCGCAATCACAATCGGAACCAGCTCTTTGGCTGTAATGTGCCACTGGTGCATCTGGCCTGCCCACGGCAATTGGAACCAACGGGCTCCCCAGTACGTGCCGCATCCCCAAGAGCCCGATGCGTCCGACACGAGTGCCACCGAAGGCCTGGCCACGTCAGGGTTTCTCAACATGCTTACCCCTTTCCAGCCGACGTTGTACTGCCACCACCACTCTATGTCCGATCTCGCTTCTCTGCTGAGCCTCACAAAGTGCTCGAGCTTTTTCGTAGCTGTCCAGAGTTCTATCAACCTTCTCGTGAAGGTCCTGCCTGCTTTCACCACCTTGCAAGCGTGGCCGAGAATCCCTATCAGCGAGAGCAGCTCTCGTTTCTTGCACGCTTTCCTGCCTCGCCATCCTGCCAGTTCAGACAGCATCCTTTCCAGCTTATCTTTTGGCAGCCACAGCTCCATGGCTACGGTGTCGATCTCGACGCCCAGAAAAGTCAAGCAAGTGGCCAGGGCCTCGTCTTTCTCTGGCTCCGGTGGTAGCCCGAGCCTAGTGCAAACCTTGTGCATCACCACAGCATTTCATCTGCATTCAGCCTCGCTTGCTCCCAGTGTGATGAAATTGTCCACGTTATAGAAGACATGCGACACGCCATGCTTCGTCATCACCCACAACGCCGCATCTGCCACCGCCGTGAACACCAGGGGTGCAGACCTGAGGCCGAATGGTAGAGTGGCATCCACGTAGACTTTCTTGTCCCATGCCATGCCCAGCAGCCTCCTGTCTTGCAGATGGACTGGAACGTGCCTGTATGCTTGCTTGATGTCCATCTTCGCTAGCCACGTGCCCGTACCCAGCTTCGCCGCTGCCTCCGCCACCTTGTCCAGCGACACGTAGGCTAATGTGGCCAGCTCCTTGCTGATGCCATTGTTCACGCTAGCCCCCTCGGGAGCTGACAGATTCAGTATTAATCAGAACTTTCCCGCCTTGTATTTCTTCGGGATGACCCCGAACGGACTGCAATGAATGCCCAGCGCCTCTGCTTGCTGGATCGAACATGGCCAGCGTGAAGTTCTGCCCGGGTGGACCCATACATCCCTCCGCACGGCCAGCGTGAAGTTCTGCCCGGGTGGACCCATACATCCCTCCGCACGGCCAGCGTGAAGTTCTGCCCGGGTGGACCCATACATCCCTCCGCACGGCCAGCGTGAAGTTCTTCCCGGGTGGACCCATACATCCCTCCGCACGGCCAGCATGTCATTTGTCCTGCTTTTGTTGGCTGCCACCTCCTGCTTTGCACTTGGACACTGGGTGTGGACCTCTGCAAGTGCTGCAAGCGTGCACAAACTTGCAATCCTTGCCGAAGCAGCAGTCGCCTTGATATCTGTTGAACTTTATGCATGTCTGTTGTCCCTGTCCGCTCCCCGGGCCTGCCTTCGGCGTGTTCGGTATGTACGTTCCCAGGCCTGCATTCCACGGGCGCTTCCTGCTGAACAAATGCGGGCAATCGGCTGACTGGTGATTCAGCCCTTGGCATTTCCCGCACTAGTTCTCTCTGTTAATATCCTGCCCGGTAAAGCACTGGGCGTACAAACTGGGCTCAGCTTTGCCCATTGAACATCGTCGTTGCCAGCCGCCTCTTGCCGAAAATTCTGGTCGTAAACAACCCACGAGAGCCACTTAAATGTTTTGCTGGCCTCGCTATTAGGGACCGATACCCCATCAGATCTGCCAGTTTGTGCGGCTGGTAAGCCGCCCTCACTGCCACGTATATCGTGAAGCACTGCATCCATGTTGCCAGATCCGGGATGACCTTTCTCGACTGAATCAGATCTGCAGCCTGCACCACTACTATCTGGCCGTCTCCCTGTGGTGGGGAGACCCTGCTCTTGCCCTTTGCTGGGGGTAGCTCCGTGAAGTCTACGAATTCATTGTTTTGGATCTTCTCCACTATCCTTCTGGGGATTGGAGGAAGCCCCATGCCCACGTATACCATTTGGCACCTAGCTTTTGTGCCACTGTCTGTTCCTAGCAATTCGCCTCCATCCCCAATCTGCCGCTGCTATCCGTGCCACATGCTCCCGCTCTTGCTTCTTCTGCTTCAAATACTCTAGCCCCGCTGTTCTCCATTTCCCCGCTGCCCGGGAGACTTGCCGTGCCACCTGTCAGCACATATACCAGAGCCATAACAACATGATGGACCCCGGCCACGCCCTGCTATATCATGCCCCACTGCCCCCCTGCCACCTGCTCGCTGATTGGCTGTTTGCTTCTTGCTCCGATTCATGCTTCTTGCATTCAATTACCTGCCCCTGCCACGCCCGCACCTTGGTGGCCTGCTTCTTGCTCAGTCCCTTGCCCCTGCCCTGCCAGCAGATTGGCTGTTTGCTTCTTGCTCCGATTCATGCTTCTTGCATTCAATTACCTGCCCTTGCCACGCCCACCGCTTGGTGGCCTGCCACGCCCACTCCTTGGTGGCCTGCTTCTTGCTCAGTCCCTTGCCCCTGCTCCCCGGCTGACCGAGTATGTCTTGCTCGCCCCCCCCCCCTTTTTTTGAACCCTTGCTTTCCCCCAGCCTGAATTGTGCCTTGCTAACTCGCTGCTAGTCCTATCCCTGCTTCCTGTTTGCACTCCGCTTGCCTTGCCTTGTTTCCAATTAGGACGCCCCATGCTCTTGCCTTCCGTAACACCAGCCTGTGTTGCCAAATACAGCACACCCTACCGTTAGATGTCACGTTACGGCATTGCCTGCCGCCCCTTTGTAATCCTTCCCTTACTTACACACACCTACCTACCCAGCCCTAGCACCCGGCCCCTTAAGTCCGTTAAGTCCTCCAAACTAGCCGCCCCCTGCTTCCCCACTAACCTTGGGTCCTCCTCCCTACTCCCCATAAGTTCACAGCCGCTATAGCTGGAGGAGGGCTGGCTGGAGGAGGAACCCACCTATCTATTCCCTCCCCCCCCCCATTTGCAATTCGCCAGCGCTCACCTAAGCCGCCATGATCACAAAGGGACTCTTAGACCTTTTCAGTCACTCCCTGGATGATTCTTGCCAGCGTTCTGTCGTTCAACTGGACCGCCGTTACTCTCGGAGCCTCTTTCGAACTAGACGCCATCACTCTTCTAGATTCTAAGCGATTAACTGTGCTTGTAGACTTGCTCAGCGAATTGCTCCGTTCTTCCTGTCGCAGCTTGCTGGCTTGACTTGCAACTGATGACACGTGGACTCCTTCCCTTTTTGGGCGACCCTCGACTCCGCCTTTTCGATTTCGTACCTTACCCTTTTCCCTCTACTTCCTATCCCCACCCAGCCTGCAGGTGCCTCTGTTAACCCAGGTTAACTTTGGGAGTTTACCTTTATTTTATCAAATGTGTACTCGGCTAAGTATCTGTAGCACTTCTTTTAAAAGCTTCATTGTGTGACATATCCTTAAAGCTTCACTCTGGTGATCACATGACCAGCTTTACCTGGCTGCCCCTTGGACCCTGTTCGTTAACAACTTATTCCTTTTTTATATGCTAATCAATTGGTCACGTGATTCCACTTTGATCCACAGATGCTGGAGAGCATGGTCAGTAAGCCACGCCCCACTCGTGCTGAAGCCAGTGATGTTGCCAATGCTGTATTGGATGGAGCAGACTGTGTGATGTTGTCAGGGGAGACAGCAAAAGGTAAGGGTCACCATACATAGTGGATATGTAGTGTGTGTGTGTGTGTGTGTGTGTGTGTGTGGGAGGGGGTGAGGAGGAGGTTAAAGTATCACATTTATTGTGGGATAAAAATGATTCCAATTACATTGAAAACAGTGATGAAGGTAATCTAGTAAAGAACATTATAGAGTGTTACTACATCCTGGTGCCGACTTGCCTGCAGGGCCTTTTTAGGAGGCAATGTACGTGGTTTGTCACAGTTGCAGCACTGCTTCTTCTTTTTTCTTTTTCTTTTTTTTCTTTTCTTTTTTTCCTTTTTTTTTTTTTTTTTTTTTTCCCCTCTTCTTTCTTTCTTTCAAATGGTTGCAATACTTCGAGAATGTACTCCGCCTCTTTATAAGTTTTATATAAGTGTAGTAAAACTATCCACGCATAGCCACAAAGAAAGGAACTGGTATAGAGGAGAAGTCTTCCTTGTCCAGTAGACGACAACTAACATTAGTGGCTATGTATTACTGCATCCAGTGTACTATGAGGGAGGATAATCAGTAGTGCTGGACACTATGAGAGGATAATCAGTAGTGCTGGACATAAAGCAAGGAGTGTGTTGAAACCTGAACATAAGAATTTCTGTCAAAGAACTAGTAATTGTTGTACCTGTGAGATTATATTGATCTTATCAATTGTTGTTCCTGTGAGATTATATTGAGCTTATCAATTGTATACTTTGCCTCTCTTTCAATTAAGTTTGACTAGAATGGGTTGAGTGAAGTTACTTCACGGGTAGGCTAACCTAGCTGGGATGTAATATGAAGTCTCACTATAATATGAAGTCTCACTCCATGTTTTTTTTGTACTATTCAAACTCAACAATCTTTTTTAAGTGATTATGTGCATGGGCTAGATTTTTTTTTATTCTATCAAGAGCATTGTCCTTCTTCAGCATGTTCTACAAGAACGATAAAATGGAATGATCGATGACTGGACAGGTGAATTGATGGTTACAGATATCTAGTGTATGTTTTTAATTGCTCTAAAAGTTAGTTTTGATTAATGTCAATGATGCGTCGTTGTTTATGATTACCTTTCAATATCATATCGTCCCCTATTGTTGATATCACCTGTGGTACCGGACGTCGCCGAATAGTTAAAACCGCTCGCAACTCCCGGTCCTGAGGGTAGGGTCTGCCACCAGAGTTCAGCGTTAGCTAGGCTCTCCGCAGGTAAGTGACCTCAATTCTTTTACTATTTTAAGTTTAATTAAGAATCACACTGGTCCGGAGACCTAACAGTAAACAGAACTGAACTCAAATACACACGGCACTCAAGTTTTTATAGCTCCCAGCAGGGCCAACTGAGCATGCTCAAGGTTGGTCCACTTACGAGCGACCTTTACCGACTCACAAGCTAAACACAATAGTACATAAACAGTGATACAAAACTCAATCAAAACATAAAGTGTGTACACATAGAAATTCACGTATGGTCTCTTCACTTCTTCTCTTCCCGTCGGAGGGCGGACCCCACATCACCCAAGACTATCGTTACGTTAACTTAGTAAATATTCACCTCCTTTTATTGATAGATTAGGAAAGTTTATAACAATTTACAAAATGTTGTTTGCTGGTCACAGTCTGCCAGTGCCTATGTTTGTTAGGAATAGCCTTGCATAGTGAAGGTCAAAGGTGGGTAATATCCCCCAGTTGTACATCATCAAGTCATCCTTGTGAGCCAGTCCACATACAGATACTATTTTTAAGAAAAGTTTACAAACTGCAAAGAGCAATAAAAGGCTGAAAAATGTTTGTAAGATATTGATAAAAGGTTAATAAACTTTGTAAGAAATTGTGAAATACTTCCAGTTTACTTCACTGAAGTCTGAAGAAAACTAGCTGTGAGAAATGATAAAAGTCACATTATTCCAACTATCGGTACCACACAAGGATCCCATCTTCAACCCAAACAAGTGACAGACTATCCTCCAACCCAACCATGAATAAATGTGACACACTAAAGGGCCATCACTAATACTTACAAGCTTTTTTTTTTTTTCCCCTCCCTAGGTGCACTCCGCATGCTGCTTTTATTTAAAAATTTTGTCTTTGTTAGGGAAGTACCCAGCGGAAGCTGTGGCCATCATGAGCAAGATCTGTCTGGAGGCAGAGGCAGCCATGTTTCACAACAATGTGTTTGATGAACTCCGGTCCCTCATACCAAAGCCAACGCCCACTGTTCAGACCGTGGCGGTGGCATCTGTGGACGCTTCCTTCCAGCAGGCAGCTTCGGCCATCATCACCTTGACAACCACTGGCACGTAAGCCAATGGACACGGCCTTATTTGTTTGTGAATTGGATTGATTTTTTTTTTAATTTGTAGAACTGCATTTGTGATAGCCCAGTTCCGCCCAAGCTGTCCTATCATTGCAGTCACTAGGAACGACAGGACAGCACGATTGGTGAGTCTAGTGGGAGTCAGCACTGCAGGACACATCATGTGATCTCAATCTGCAGTCTATCAGTGTGTGTCATGTGACCTAGCTTGACACCTTCAGTCAGTTCTAGGCTGTTCTGTTGGGTGTGAATTATCTGTTATAGTACTGAATGTGGTGGTAGGGGGTGAGGGGAATGGTGAGGTTAAGTAAATAAACTATTTACTATATTTAGCATTTTATTCAAAAGTGCTTTTCTTTTACTAGAATTATTGATAGACAACACGAAGCAATCAAACATACCCATATGAGGTCAATATACCTCTGGAAATAGATGTCACATGCTTTGGTGAATTACCGTGTAGAATAAAGTTTTTCTTTTCTTGACTTGTTGTTGATAAGTTATTGTTGAATGTTGTTTCACTGATTCAGTCATTCTCGGCTGAATAATTAAAGAGCAATGTTTCTCAGTTCTAATAGCCAATACATGTTTAATTAAACTTAACCTATTGCTCATTCTCTCTCAGTGCCACATGCATCGTGCAGTGCACCCGCTGCTCTACCAGGAGAAACGTACAGAAGATTGGACAGAGGACGTGGAGAGGCGTTTCCTGGCGGGCATAGACAAGGGTAAGAGAGAAGGCTTCATCAAGAAAGGCTCATCCATCATCATGGTTAGTGGCTGGAGGCCTGGACCTCACCACGTCAACACCATTCGGATATTCGTTGTTGGAGACTAGGTCTAGAGAAGACATAACTTGACTTGAACCCATGCTTCATGTTAGCTAGTTCTAGCCACTTGGCATCCTTAACATGTGTGTCAAGTATTGTATTTGTATGTGGAGTAGCATAGTAGATATTTGATGTATTTCATGTGTACAGTTTCAAATAACAGCCAGTTCAGGTGTGGGATAGCCGAGTGCATTGGTGGGTTTATGTAGTCGAGCGTAGTTAGTGAGTAGGGTGTCTTTTAAAACTGCATGCTAAGTTTCTGTGTTAACCTATTATAACTATAGTGTAGAGAATCAGTGGAGTGACCAGCAGTCAGTGGTGTATACATAGCTACTATTGGTTCTGCAAAGTCTTTAAATGCAATTGCTTGTTTTAGACTTCTTGTTAGTTCTAATGTTCAGTTTCACACTATGAGAAAATTATCCAATAATTTCTCACTGAACTGAAAGTCTGCTTTGGCATGCATGAATAATTTTTCCTGCATCACTATGGAGCGTTATCAGTGCCAAAAATGGGTCGCTAAATTTATGAGGGCGTCTTTTCGCGATATGGAGTCGCTTTTTCACGTCGGTTTTTAAAATATGGGGTCTTTTTCAAATTATGGGGTTGTTCTTTCTCATTATGGGGTAGATCTTTCGCGTTATGGGCTTGGTATTTCTCGTTGAGAAGTCATTTTCACAATTATATGGGGTGATCCAAGTCTGTGCAAGCGAATTTTTTTTAATATGACCCTTTGCCGGGCCGCTATTCAATAGAAGAGGGTGTGGCTCGGGAGACAGCGGCGTGCGGTTTAGAGATGGAGGATAATTTTGTACGTGCTAAGAATATCCTTTTGGAGGCTGTTGATACAGTTATAGCGGTGGCTGAAAATACTAACTCTCCAGTAAGTGAAGCGGCTAGGTCCATGTCACAGGAGGCAGTGGATTCAGCTTCCCTCTTTGCAAGCAGCTCCAGACCAAGGTTTGCAAGCAGTTCCAGATCTAGGTATGCAAGCAATTCTAAACCTGGGAGTGCAAGCAGTTCCAGGCCTGGATCAGCATGCAGCTCTAAATCTGTGGTCCAAAATGATGGCAGGACAGGAACTTTTCAAATTCCAGCTGCAAGCATTTCAGAGCACAGCCGGTTATTTGGATTTAAGCCATCCAGGAGCAAATCAAGGAAAGGAAAAGGTCGATCTTCAAAAAAGATGACTGCTGTATGGAAAAAAGAGTGCATCTGTCTTCGCTGAAGCCTACCTCGGAAGAAAAAATGCAACTAGCAAAAATGGGCCTAGGATTAAAGAGCTTAACTTTTGAAACTGATGGAAATTCGAATCATGTTCACGATATAATTATGCAGCAGTTTCCAGTTCTGGAAACGTGTGGAGGTTATAGCTACACTACTTAGATTGGCAGAAAACTCTCACAAAATGGTCGAAATAGAGGGACCAGACAGTGGAAACTCAGTTTCTTTTCTCAAGGATATCGTGAATCAGGCGAAGTTGTATATAAGACCACTCCAGAAAGATATTACTCAAGATGATGTTGATTTATATGCAGCTAATGTGGTAAGTTTAGATATGATGGCTATGACCGACTGAGCGTGGAAGTTTCAATAGAATAATTATTGCTATTTTTTAAAAATTTGTTTGTTTGTTTGTTCGTTCGCTCATTCGTTCGTCATTCGTTCATTCATGTATTCACTCACTTACTCATCTGTCTATCTATCTGTTTGTCTGTCTGTCTCTATATCTATATATTTACTTACGTACTTACTTATTTAACACAAAAGTTCTCTTTTTACAACTTGAATTTTTGACGTTTCAACCCAATGCTTGGGTCATCATCAGTAAAAAAATGATATACAGAGAATGAAAGAATTAATGAAAGAAATGTAGTGGGTGGTATGGTCAATCAGATGACGATGTAACAACTTACTTGCTCTTGAGGACAAAGACTTGGCTACCCATTATTTTTGGTCTCTGTTATAAATATTATGCTTAAATTGTTACTGATCAAGGATTGACCATACCACATCTTACTAAACCAAGTTTATTTCTTAATGCATTGTCAATTATTCCTTAGTTTATTTTTCTGAATATAATGACCCAAGCATGTCGAAACTTTGAATAAACAACAAAATAAAAATACTAGTTAATAAATCTTAAAACTAATTGACAACAATTAACATAATATATTCATTTGTTGTTTATTCGTTTCTATGTTAGTTTGTTTATTTGTTCATGTGAATTCATTCATTCATTCATTCATTCGTTCGTTCGTTCATCATTCGTTCATTCGTTCATTGGTTTATTCGTTCATTTATTCATTCATTCGTGTTTTACTTACAGGTAAATTTTGATGAACCCTCTGAATTTTGTCAGTCATGCAATGATCTGTTTCCATTATCTAAATTGCGAAAGCATGTTATCACTTGCAATAAAAAAGAAAAAGCTCTCAACTGTAATGCTGATAGTGATTCGTCATCTTCGGAATCTTTCATTCAATTGGAGAAGAAAAAATATGGACAAAGGAGCATTGTGTAAGAACAGAAGAGATAGATATCATTACTTGGTACTGATAATTACATTTTGGTATTCATTTATAGGAATCGTAAACGCAAGTGTGATGATTTGCTTGAGACACCGACACCAAAGCATAGTCTTTCTACTGTTTCAATAAGTGATGAAAGTTCTCTTATAGCAACTCCTTCTGACCTACAGAGCTCAGTTCAGATGTATGTAGATAATAATGTTACTTGAAATTTTCAATGAACGTTTTGTTAAATTAATTTTTTAAAGTGTTCGCTTTGCATGGGTTAGTGACAACTACCTTACGATCACATTATGATCATGTGAGCTAGCCATGCCGAGTTCAGTTTGTGGAGTTAGCAGAATATTTTGGGAGATTTTTAGTTCTAAGAAGGCATTATGTGTAGCTTGCAAGAACTTCCTGCATGAAGTTATTGAGACTAGTAGAGGAGTAGATTAAATTTTTTTTATAAAGTATACAAACAACAACAACCAATTGAAATAGAGTTACTATACATTTTCAATACTTTAGTTGCATTAAATTTTAAGACAACAGTAAATACCACAAAGAACCGGGAAGTGATCTTAAAGCCACAGTATATTTATATGGCACCTAATTAATATTTTTACCCAACCATTCTGCAAAGTTGCCCCTCCACTCTGCAAGACACAGTAATTTTTAATACCACTTTTACCGCAGAGCTCTTTAATATTATGATGTGACGACAGTCCCAGGAGTCCTTCGCCAGAACCTCTGAGTCCTTATTTGAAACAGCGACAATATGGACATGCAACATATAGGTAAATATAGGTAGTAAATTATTGCTTTAAAGCAAATAAGGAGCAAAATGAGCCACATTTCTAGTTAATAGAGCATAGTGTTGGGTAATATAAGGATATCTTGTATACTGATTTATAGCTAGTCAGAAATATTTATATATTATTCTTTTGATACTGGAGAATATCACAAGTCTGTGGACTTAGAATAATTATATTGTTGGAGTCTAAATGATAACCAATTTCCAGCATCATCTATAATGTATTTTTATATTGCACCAGGTATTGCAATATTTACCTTCTTCATTTTTGTAATCATATTTTTTATATCTCTTTATTGTTCATTTTTCTCTAGAAGAAAACAACAACAACCGCATCTAAAATAGAACCGAATTAATGTATTCACACATGCGGAACAGTATTGGACACCAAATTATATATATATAACTCACCCAATAGGCCATTATTGGCTAACTAATAGACAAAAAAGTTGACATTTCAACCTGAAACTTGTCAGAACTTGAGCACAAAAATTAAATGTTCTGATGAAGGCCCAGGTATTTGGGTTGATACCTCAATTATATTATTTACTAGTTGAATATAAAAACATTCAAAAATGTTTAAAAAAGGTGGATTTAGGGTTGCTCTAAAAAGTACAGGAGCAAGAATAACAGGAATAAGAATGCATAATTAGTCATTGCCTGACTCTACATCCCTAAATCACTGCCAGAATAACTAAGTCTTTTATTTACTTTTACTAGGCACAATAATACACTTTGCATGTTTTTCAGAAGAGGCAGTGATTTAGGGATGTAGAATCAGGCAACGACTAAGTATGCAGTGTGACTTTCTTGTTCCCGTACTTTTTAGAGCAATCCTAAATCCACCTTTTTAAACATTTTTGAATGTTTCTTATACTAGTTTCCCTACTTTTTTTTATGTATTTTGATGAATGTTTTCTCAATGTAGTTAACTATAGAGGATTTAGTATTATTAAGTAGTACCTAATAAATTTTAAAGTGGCATTTCTCTACCACTATTAAGTGATAGTAATATTATCAGTAGCTAGCAGGCAGTAGAATACAGGTCATCCTTCATACACTAATTTCTATTTTTTCCTGCTGCTATTATCATTTTTGCATTAATTGTAATGATACTACCTTATCTTGATATAATCCTATATATTCTTTTTGTACCATTATTGTATAGAATGCTCATTCCATATTAGAAATAATGACATATATTTCAATAGTGTAACAATAACTCAGTCATACTATGATGATTAAATTGTATTTACATCTGCAGATGTCTAAAATACATAGATGATTCTAAAGTATCCGCTGCAATCACACTTTATCTAAAGAAATGCAGCTCAGTAGCTATGATATTAAAGAGATGCTCAAGTTTAGTAAATTTTTAGCCATATATTCTACGTACTTACATCTCATTGATCTTGTCGATTGATTCTGGATTTCACTTGCAGGCCAAATCACAGTGGACATCAATTGCAGCGGGTTTTTTGTCCTCAAGGTAAAGAGTCGTCGTGCCAGACTACTCTATCATACAGAATGCTTACTACTGCTTTGTCATTGACACTTTTGACGATCTCGTACCTTGTAAAAATAACTCGGCAGAGATAAAGAATTCGGTAAAAGATCGTCGCCAACATGGTGTCTATGGCTTTCCCATAGAATCTTTTCCCTGGCTTGATACTCCGTCTCTGCTGCAGTAAGTAGAAAATCGAAGGGTCACAGACTAGCTCAGGATGATGCATGACACACTCATTGAGTTTTTAGCATCTTAAGTACTGCCAAGTTAGCTGTAGCTTTGTTCAAAGAGAACAAGAACGAGAACAACAATAACAACATGATAGTAGAGAAAATGGAGAAAATCAATTTTTAACTATTTTCGTGTTTTCGTGATTTGGAATTTCTGGCTCAAATATTTAATAGGAGGCATCCTAAGAAGGTAAACAACAATTGTATGTGTTTTAGTAGATAGCTGTCCCCTTATTTAGCGTTTCATTTTGTATTGAGCCTATGGGAATGGGCGGTCAACCCTAAATAGAGACACTCTCTGATGAATGGGCCAAACGTTAATGATCGATAATTACAAAATTATAGATATCGCAGCATGCACTAAATATGGATATACCACCCAAGAATAATATGAATGACTAACGGAAGAGGAGGGGATAGAGGAGTGTGTATATATTGAAACATTTAAACATAGCTAATAGTCCGTGTACTTAGGCAGGTAGAGTCAGCGAGAAAATATCAGGGTATTGCAAAAACATACAAAGGCTATTATAGTAAAAAAGCGAAGGAAAAAAACTTTTTATCTTATGTGCATGCAAACATCACCAGTGACCGTATTCAGTATAATACTTATTATAGGAGTTTACACTGTGGAAAAAATATAGTGTAGGAATTACTCTTATATTGTACAATAATTGTGATAAAAAGTTTATTGCACTCTCACATTTGCACTACATTTTCATTTAATTTTTTCATTGCAAAGATGTTGTACAGTGTTCACGAGCATTTAATTTATTGAACACTTGTGTGATCCAGCAATACAAAAACAATTAGGAGTGTAACAAATATGTTTATTATGTGTGTGAGCAAACATCACAAGAAATAAATTATTCTATCGAACTATTTTGGTATAAAAAAATTTCAGGGTCTAATTCATTCTCTCTACCCCCTAGCCCTTCCAGCAAAACAGCTTAGAATATATTTTATTGTACTTCAGAAAATTTAATATGCAATATTTTCCCATGATGTAGCTCTTACATCAATCTCATATCTGATGACTCTGACTGGGAAAAGGATCCAGTAGTTCAAAGTATTCTAGAACAACCCCAAGTAGAAAAGGTATGATTATATTATTGTGAATTAGTATGTAATGCATTTAAAAAAAAAAAAAAGATCCAGTGTATTAATTTTCCATGGTCCCTGGGATTTTGTTTTCCTTTTTTTTTTTTTTTTAGAATTGCTTGTAGTATTTCTTTGAAATTTACAAGCACATACCATGTTATATGACTTGTAATCAAAGTGATTGGTCAAAAGTGAACCCACACTATTGTATCATGTAAAGGGACTCTGAATCTTAAGGCCCTACGATATAGGGCACTATATATAGTGTCCTGTCCCTCAGGGTATTAGAAACAGTTAGTATTGCAACGTTCTGAATTAGTTGGGCACTGTGTATCTATCGGGAACTACTTTTTTAATGCTGTAATCTCAAGTGAAAAGCCTTATCATAACAACTATCTTCTAGCCACTATTTTTATACGATACATTGGACTGCTGATGGTGGTCATTGAAAATGACCAAATTATGTATTACTGTTATATTGGACGAATTGATTACAATAATTTTTATTGTGGTCTCTGCTAAATCCTTGTACATTTTTTATACACATGGCATTAAAAAAAATATGACATATATTACTATACAATTTTACAACATTTTGTAAAAACAGTAGCATAACTGTGTCATTAAAAGTTGCTCAAATGCACTAGCCAAAAAGTCATTTTTTTCCCTTCTTTATATTAGCAAAGAGCTGAAAATTGGTGAAGTGATCAAGAAACACAGAGCTGCAGTTATTGTAGATGTTGACCAGACACACAGGATCACAGTGAGACGAAGCCACATTTTTGAAGACACGGTTAATGGACTGCATGGGTTTGATGAAGGAAAACAAATTCGCATTACGTTTCTGAATGAGCCAGCAGTTGATGACGGAGGTCCACGGATAGAATTTTTTATGTTGCTAATGGGTAGTATTGGGAATAACAGCTCCCTTTTAGATGGTCCACCAGATCGTAGAATCTTGAGACATAATACCAGTGCCTTTCAGGTATGTTTAGGATAAGCAATATTTCAAGCATCATCACTAGTCTTACTTTATTTAACAAAACCAGCATTCATGCATGCCAAGATTGCCATGAGAGATCTTTTCCAATATACATTAAGGATGACAATGCAACTATTTGCATGGAATCATAAAGATTAGACATGCTAAATTTACAAACAGAGCCAAAATCAAAGCTTCAGCTAAATATTATGATAAGGCATATGGCAGTAGCATGAGGTAATTATTTATAATCAGCTTTTAGATCCAGTTGGTCTGAAAATTCTGAGTGTTGTATTAGTTGATGACAATTGAATGCGGCTTACTTTAGTTTTTCTGAGAAAACCTGACATTTGTTTTGTTTGTGAAGGTTATTTAATTTTTAGAAGAGAGCTAAAGACATAGCGTACACAGCAAAAGCTCTCCTATCTGGAAACTTTAGCCACGGTTTCTGAGACAAGAACCTTTCAGTAATGTTTCCTGACAATATCTGGTTAAAAATACATTGTTTCAATGTGACACTTTCAGAGTTATAGCTGACCAATATAAATGTACTTGGTTTATTATAATTCTTATAATTCATTCTTGTGTGTGTAGGATGAGTTATACTTGCAAGTTGGAAAAATAGTTGCACTAATCTGTCATTAATGGCGGGCCTGGACCAATTTTCTTTGCTCCTGCTATAATTGATTACCTCTTTGGTGGCATTACTGCAGTAAAGACTGATATACAGGATGTTCCAAACGAATCTCTTCAAAGAAAAATTAAAAAGGTTTGTCTATGAAAAGCTGTAACCAGCTAATTTGGTTGGTTATTTTTTTATATCAATGAACTTATATGCAATTACATGTATATAATGTATTCAAAACTGAGTTTAGAGGTTGTGCGCTAAGTATAAGGTCACTGCAAGATTTCCATGTAAAGTAAATTGGCCCTTCCAGGATATAACTGACACATTTCTTGGAAAAAAGGGAGCTTTTTTACTTTTATACTTTATATCATAGTGCACCACTTGACACTTCACTTGAAAATTGGTAGCTATCAATAAAGCAATATGTGACCGTCTACGGGAAAAACAGGCACAACGTGGCACGCGTAAATGTCAGGAATCAATCGATTTAATTCTTAAAAATGTTGTGGTGAGACAGCCACCACAATACCTGAAGACAAATCCTGAACATAAAACACTCCTAACTTGGTCATGATCTATTTTTAGTTATCTAACAGTACACATGCATAACACCCTATTCAATCAATCAACACATCCTATTCAACATGAACTAGTTTTACGTGCATACACCCACATTCACCCTTAGATATTTATTGTACCATTTTCGACCTCATGTTTTAGTTCTGTCCTTGCTGATCCTTTGAAAGAACTCTTTTGAGCTACTAGAATTCTATCATAGCTACTGGGTATCTTTAAGGCCTAGCTAGTCTAGCCTGGGTAGAGGATTTCTTTGTGCCTGCTCCTTAGCTTTAATCAGCTTGCTGTCTTTTAGTTGGACAAACTCTGGTGGCAGCAACTAACCTGTTTCCATCCCACCACAAATGTATTAAATAAGCCTGCGGAAGGGAACGGTTAAGGCACATATAAAACTCGGAGAGCTCAATATATGGATGCCGACGAATGTGTAAGTGCAAAAAAAATTTTTTTTGATAGGGCCTGATTTTCCTGTAGACGGTCACATATAGAGATATTGAGCAAAGTTTCTGCTTATGAAACACAAATCTTAAGTACAATTTTGTTGTGGTTATTCATATTTCTAACTGACATAGCGTGTTTGTTATACTTTATTTTACAGCTACAAGATACTTGCAGTGAAGGAGAATTTCATGACCTGTTATCAAGTGAGGATTATGATTTCCGTTACATTTGTGGTGTTTCTAAGCCTTCTTTTCGTACTCCATTTTCTGAAAAGGAGAAAGTTGTTAGTGCCATGTGCCTTCATTATACTATTCTTGTAAGTTTGGCTGAATTGGAACAACTACGACGTGGACTTGCCGTGCAAAACTTTAATTCACTAATGGATAGCTATCCTGCTTTACTCAGAACAGCTTTTGAACCTCCTCAGCATGAAATATCAAGTAGTTTCATTCAGGATATGTTTTTGGCTGAATTTTCACCCAAAGGATGTAATCAGAGGGAGATCGAAGAGGCTATATTGATGTGTTGGGTTCAGTATCTTCACCACACAGAATGTAAGTATCATGACTATGTTTAGGAAGTAGCTATCCAGTCACATGCGAGCTATCTGATTAGTCTGTTGTGTGAATCTATTTCAAGTAGATATTTTCATACTAGCCTGAATAAATATCATTGGAAGTAACTGAGTTTGCTACATGTTTGATTTTTCTGAGGCCAGTAATATATAAGGGCCAAGTTGTTTGCTTACTGTGCATGTCCATACACTATATAGCTGGCTGCTATTCTGTATAAATGAACGAGTTTATGTTCCTACTTACATCTAATCAGAAAACAATTTAGTTATATTCTGAATGTATTTTGTTTTTAGCTCAACGGGACTCACAACCTAACATGAAGGATATACTTTCATTTATTACTGGTTGTGACTCAATTCCACCTCTAGGATTTGGAGACAATATTCCAAAGATTATATTCACTGATGACAAGTTACCAACAGTTTCCACTTGCTCCCTAACCTTTCAACTACCCTTGAGCTTACCACATGATTTCATTCAATTCAAGGAAGCAATGGATTTAGCCATTCTTGGATCACAAGGTTTTTTTGGTGCCATATAAAACTGCTATTAGATTTCGCTGCTTAAAATTTTTTTTCACTTGTTCATAACCTAAGATCAGTTTATTTACTTCATGACTTCTTAAAACTTTCACAAGGATTTTGGTGTATCATTGCTTAACACTCTCTTGTTCACAAATTTGGTGTCACATGATTTCATCAAATTATTGATTACTGTTATCCTTATATACAAGCCAAAAGTAGTGAGCTACATAGCTAAACTTGGTTCTCAATCTTTCCTAATACAAATTGTAACGTCTGTTCAAATAGTTCTATGCCATATGCTGGACTGTCGGCAAGTGGGTCCAAAACTGTCAATAACTCATCCCAATCATCGGCTGAAAGGGGACATCCAGTTTCTGGTACTGACACATTGCCGTCACCTTCAGGATGAACAGGCCCTTCCCAGTCAATGCCAAATTGTTCCACCTGTTCCTGTATGTTATTAATAATAAAAAGTAATGTTTGAACTAAACAAGTATCAAGTTTTAGATTTAATAGCTACTTACTTCTCTTAATGTCTCAAACACTTCCTTGGCAATGGTACTTCCTGAGCTAGCAATTTTTTGCAGACCTGATGTCCACAATTGCTCTGGTGACATATTGTGCTCTGATCTCATTGGATGTTTTATCCAAGCTTTTCTCCAACATTGTAAGTGTCTATTGATTCGAGGAATAAACACAGTGTGCAAACAGAACATGTGTATGTCGTCATCAGGATTCAATATATTTACAGACTCCATATGATGAAATAAGTCCTGATAAAAACCAGTCACTCCATCATACACATCCCTCCATAACCTTTCTATCCTTTGGTTATGTGTACTCTTTCCAACAATGACTGAACCACGACCTGGCCCACGTTGAGGGTGTGTTAGGAGAAACATGGCAACATCAACATTTTCTCCACCCTTGTCAGTGCGAATTCGTGATGGCAGACCATATTCGTGTAGTGCATCCAAAAATAGTTGAAGAACAGTTCTAGCCTCATTGTTGTCAGAGCAATGCAAAAACACAGGTATTCTAGAATAACCATCTACAGCACCATGTATAACCAGTCTCCATCTACAAACGGCATAAAAAGTGTCAAAATTGACAAAAAAGTACATTACCATCTATTGTCTGTATCATACATCATCTGTGCTTATTTCAATGTATATAACTAGCATGTGTCTTGTCTTGACAAACCAGCATTACTTACTACAAGTAATACTCCGATATCATAGACTAAATGAAATACAAAAAATATATATAGAAGCATGGTATCGTAACCTAAAATTTTATGGGGGAGAATGTTGGGAAAAAACAAACAAAAAAGCCTCGGACAACATCTCACTAAAAGTGAGTCATTTCAAGTGCTAGTAAATCACTCTATGAGTTGCTAGAATAGAGCAAGGAGTATGTTGTGATTTCTCTGAAAAAAGGAAGGATTTTTATCTAAGTTAGCCTCAGTTCAATTTAGAAAAGTTTGGCAAAGTAGACCCTCCTAAGTTCATCGAAAAGGGACAGAAAATTTCAATTTAATATCATCAATGATATAAATTAGAGCAAAAAAGCATATAATTTTGAGGCTTAAATTTTTTTTATCAATACAAAAATGAGGAAGGGGAAGTTTTTCCACCTACAACCCCCTTCACAGAGACAACAACCATTCCCCCATTCCCCCCCTCCCCCCCCCCACAAAAACATATTTCAAGTGGTAAGTATACAGTAATACCAGAATAAGGGTATTTATTCCTACCCATACATAAATATCACAAAGTATAATTGCATTGTAAAAATAAGTAGGGAAGGTGAAATAGTACTACCTTATCAATTTATGATTTCCATCAATATGCCATAATGATAAGGGAGCATGAACTTTATATTTTCTGCGCTGCACTGTTGAAGCCCAACGAATCACAAGCCCTTCAGGATCAACCCTATGCATGGAATTTCTAACTCTAGCTTGAGTAATCCTGTGACCACAGCACAATAAATGACCATGCATTAAACGATACCCACAATTCGGATACTCATGAAGAATTTGTGACACCAAAACATCCAAATCACCATCAGATAGATTTGAGTATAATGAAGACACAGACAGCCCATATTCAGTCATACGCCTTCGAATGGTACGCAAACTAACACCAAGGTTATCAGACACTTCTCGACAACTAAAATTAAGAAGATACTCGAGCTGCTGTTGTGTGATTTCAAACTTGGGCCGACCTCGGGATCCACTTCTGAGAACAGAAGGAGTAAATTCTGAATTTACAGTTTGCAACTGATATATTTCTTGAATTAAACTTAAACTGATACCCACAGATTCTAGAGTTCGGTCAGTAATATCTAACCGAACTAAATTGTGATAAAATCTATCCAGGTGATATATAAGCGAATCAAGTGTATCAGGTTCCTTTCTTTCTTCATAGCAGTGTAATAATAGATGTATTGTTCTACATTGTCCAACAACCACTTTGGCTACTTCCCCTTCCATCTTGAAATGATCCTGACGAGCGTATAGCTATTCTGTAGGCTTGACGATCCTTTTCTTTACTTCACGATAAGACTTCTGCATAATATATTATGGTACCTTAGAAAGACCTCATAATGTGAGAAACCAACCACACAATGCCAAAAACCTACCCCATAAAGCCAAAAATCGACCTTTTAAGTAAAAACCGATTCCATAAATATGAAAACCCGACTCCAAAATTTGAACCTACCCTACAATGTTAAAAAATGACCACCACAATGCAAAAAGCGACCCCATAGTGCGAAAAAGCGACCCCATAATGGAAACTACCGACCCCATAGTGCGAAAAAGCGACCCCATAATGCGAAAAAACGACCCCATAATGCGAAAAAGCGACCCCATAGTACGAAAAAGCGACCCCATAATGGAAACTACCGACCCCCATAACGCGAAACCGCCCTCATAAATTTAGCGACCCATTTTTGGCACTGATAACGCTCATACATCACGCAAGTATTAGTAGCTACAGTGCGATTTCTTTCGGTGGATGCCCAGGGTTTACGCTGCCATGTTCTCGATACTAATTTTCTGCACTTGTTTGGGTAAAGTTTGTAGTAGGTGGGATAGCCTGCTCTAAAGTGAATGATTATCTTGTGAAATAAATGTTTAACCAACCTTACATATTTTCACGTCATAGACTATAGGGAAATTGAGTATATCTAGCTCTTCCTTCTGTCAATAAAATGCTCTCATACTAAATGAATATTGATGGAATGTGGAGTATTTATTGGCTGTTTGTACGTTAGCATTAGTGAACTGCAGCTCAAGAGGAACTTGTTATTCTCAAGTTTATTGCAGGGGCACAACTTTTGACAGTGGAGTAGTGGATGATCTAGAGAGATATTGTTGCAGATATTTAAGTCCTGGTGTAGCCAGAGCTCTAGCATATCAAGCTTTTGGACAAGAACAATGCATACAATGTCCTCGAGGTAAGCATATAGCTAGAGCTTCTTTCTTTTTTCTTTTTCTTTTTTTCTTTTTTTCCACTAGGTCAATTCCTTGATCAATTATTGTAATGTTAAAAAAAAATACAACTAGATTTAAGGGAAAAGTAATATCTATATAATAATATGCTTGTTTGTCAGTAACGACGGTGATTGATGACAACTGGTGGTGTGCTTAATGAATAATTCATGAGCATTCAGTGTTAGTAAGCATCGTCCTGAATGGGGAAAATGAGAGTGAAAAAATGACATTCTGTGTGCTAAACAACATAGTTGTAAAGGCTAGGATTTAAAGCAGAAATGGGGTTTGTTTTATACGTGTCAAAACTGGCCGTTGCTATGTTAAAAACAATAATGATAACAAATTTGATACGTTCAACTACTCAATAGATGAAGAGTTGCTCTCAACAATAGAAGGAACCTTTGCCCCAAAATTCATGAATTTCAAATTCTCAGAATCACACAAGAGAACATAAATTTTAGCAGGAGTTTTGTTATACCTCTCCTACATGCCACAATGACTCATTAATGCACACATCATAGTCTGCCCCTGTTATTATCACATGTCTTCCACCATGCAACACTCACAATACCAGGAAATGTGTCAAATACACAATAAATTTAAAAAAATACAATAGAGAGAATTTCTATTGGACATTAAATGACAGAGTGACTTTATACCAGTACATCTGAAAAATATTAAAGCCTATACTGATATATTTTTTAACAAATACTGCCATTCTATTTAGTTTGAATTGTATGCTTTATTCAATACTTCATGCTTTACAAGTTTAAGTTTCCCAAAAGCAATTGTATTTCATCAGACAAAAGCATTAAGAAGTATAAATATATGTATTGAACATGCATCAATATTACATTTATTACCCATGCAAGCTAGTGCAGCAGGGTAGAGCAACAGTTAATTGTTTTTGTTCACACACACACACACACACACACACACTTTGAACTTGTCCTTGAAAGGAAGCCACCTATATGCTTCTCTGCTACAAGTGACAGACTAAATCACAGTTATTAATGTTCTGACGAGTGATGACACATCTCTGTCTATCAATGTCTTGCTTTCATCTGAATGCTCTCTCACACACACTACACTGGTATGGCTTATCTGTAGCTGTACTGCTACCACTGTTCTCAATACTGTCTTCCACACGTGTCCTTCTTCTCCTCTCATCCTCTGCCACTCTAGCCTCAGTCACATCCTCGAGTCCTGTCCTGCAACTTCTCCTCCAACCACTCCTGTCCTGTGCCAACTGATACCACCTCCTCTCATCAATTTAAACATTTTCAAATCTTTTCTGACACGATCTCGCCATCTCATTCTGGTCCCATGTGCAGGGCGGTGCTGAGGCAGCCAACCAAACAGTATCTTCTTGGGTAGTCTATGGGTAGTCTATGGTCAGCCATCCCAGTCGTCTTGCTATAACTATATCTTCCAGGGACTCCTCCATTCCAAACTGGCAGGCCACCTGGACACTGCTGTGCTGACGTGATGCCAACTATTTGCCTCAAGCATCGATTATGAAAGACTTCCATCTTCTTGGTGGCATCGCGTTTGGTGGTCCAGGTCTCCGAGCCGTACAAGAGAACACCCAACACAACTGCCTTGTACACTATCCTCTTTGTCTTGTAGGACAAGTTGGAGTTGTTGAAGATTGGACCTTTAAGGGCCCCAAAAGCTCTTGCTGCCTTGGCAATTCTTTCCCCAACCTCCATGCCCACTCCTCCATTTGCCTCCAACACTGACCCTAGGTACTTGAAATTTGTCACACATTCCACTTCTCCACCTTCCAGCATTATCGGCCTTGCCTCATCTTCAGTACCCAGAGCACCTGCAACAAGTAGTTTTGTCTTCCTCACACTCATAGTCAATCCCCATGCCTTGTGTGGAGAATCTGCTTCTGTCTAAGATTGGCAGGGCAAATCTCTCTCACACCTCCTGGCACAGCAGTTAAGCAATCGCTGCCACCTGACTTCTGTAGCAATGTGTTTTGCTGTAAATGCCGACCTATAGCTACCCTTCACTGTAATCTCTCAAGAATCAGACGAAGTGCAGATTTTGGAGTAAATAATATACAGTAGCAAATACAGACACAAGGGTTGCGCGAACATATACAGAGTGTCTTTTGCATGAGCAAACATCAACCTATATATGAAGTGTGTTGCTCATGCTCACAAAACTTAAAAATGGCATGATTCACAAATAATGAGTTTAATGGGTTTCCATTAGCTAATGCAAAATGAATTAAGTTACTTGTTTGTCATGACAATGTTCTTTGTTGTGGAGTGTCACTGCTGTTGAGATGGTGGTACTCCACACCTTGATCACTTTCTCCCAACTCCACAGCAGCCCTTTCCATAGTTCCTATCCACACTAACAGCTGCAGCATCATCAGCAAACAACATTTCCAAAATTCTGGCACTATAAGGTACCAGGATGCTGCCAAGTGCACTTGTGTATCTCCTTCTTCTCAAACATCGTATTCATCACCACAAGACAGTTCAGAGCACCACTCCATACCTCACCACACTCTCTCCAGCTCTCAGCCATGATTGGATCCAGCACTAGCCCCACCCCTTCATTCCTCTCCACTCTTTCACCAGCTGCTGGCACTAGCCGTCCAGAATGCAAGATCAAATACCCATCAACATCGTACAGTGCATTTCCAAACCACTTCATCTCACTTATGCCTTACAGAACTCTTGCACCATCAACCTAGACTTCTTGTCCACAGCAACACCTCTTCCACCTTGTCTGGACACTCCTGTAGCAATGCTACCATCTGACTCAACCAATGATCTCATACTCCAACATCCAACATTCAGTTTCTTACTACATCCACTACATCTATTATTAACCATGATTAGCTTCTCGTGCTAAAGTTACAAATGATCTTAACACTTAGGGCTAGCAAAACCACTGCAGTGTTTTAAACACAGCCTTTCACTTAACAACTGACAAAATCAGTACGAATACTACAATGATCACTAAAGCTGTGCCAACCAGTCATGTTAGTGTTATCCCCCAGGCACCACGAGGAGGTATGACTTGGAATTTTGCCCAACACACGCACACACACACACATTATAGTTGGTAAACCAAATTTTGGAAGAACTGGAGATCTTCAAACATACAATCTAATGATTTCTTATTGAGGGAAAAAAAACATGTCACTGCTACTTTCCAAATTTGAGTTTATTCACTGCTGCAATGTGCACAATCCTGGTGAACTGGTTTGTGCCAGTAGTAGTAGTAGTAGTAGTAGTAGTAGTAGTAGTAGTAGTAGTAGCAGCAGCAGCAGCAGCAGCAGCAGCAGCAGCAGTATAGCAGTTTAAGCATAATAAATCATTATAACACATTTTCATTTATGTATTGTTGCAGTGTTTGGATTCTTCAACAGAACCTTCACGGGAATTGAAAGAAACAGGTCTTATTATATGGATTTGGGATTCTTGTCTGGTCCTATACCAAACAATGTTGTTGTAGCTAATGTCACAATTTCTACTCAGTCTGCTAGTGAGTCCATCAGTTCATAGCTGGAATCTACAATAATACTATTGCTGTGGCATTTGTTCAATGTCTAGTATATTATGCTGTTATGTATTTACTTCACTTTATAAAATAAAGTTGTAAAGAAGTGTGAACTGATAGCCATTCCAGACTGGCTAAGAACTGTTAGAGTGTGCTATACTAGAATATGACATAGCAAGAATAACCCATTCAACACTGTGCACTGCTGCTAAATAAATGTAAACTTGAGCACAACTCTTTGATATCCAGGCTCATCATATCAAATAACCATTATGGAATATTTAAATTGTATGTAGCTTTGAACAAAGACTTCTCAGTCTCTGGAGTCTGTTCTCTATCAGGATCATTTATCATCAACACTGGAGTATCTTCTATTCCAGTATCTGTTCAGCATATCATGGATGGAGTAGCTCTAGAGAAGGAGGAGCAATACAATCTCACACTATCAAATCAACTGAATTTAAAAGGATATGAATTTGAGGGCATTACTGTGACTATTGAGGATGCTGATGGCAAGTTACAATTACAATATTTGGTTAATTTGTTGTTGTTGATGTTTTTCTATCACTCCTTTCATCTCACTGTGACAGAGTTTTCAACCTAAAAGCTGAATGAAGGAAGAGTATAGTAGTAGTGGTACTATTCCAAAGCCATCACTAGTGGTGATAGTACAGCGCTGTGGTACTGAACTTTATTCTTGTTGTCATCCATTATTGCACTGTCAGTCCTTTCTTGGTGACCCAAGCAGCAGGCATCAATGATGCAAGCCATATATAATATTTACACAAGACATAGCTTTAACTATTATATCATCTTTACCTAATACCATAACCTTAGCTATGCCCCTTGCAATTGGCTTTACTGATTTTGTTCTACTTCTAAATAATTTTATTGAGGTGATGACCATTGATATTGCTACGATAGAGGACCTATAGATGCTTGCTAGCTAGCTGGATATGGTAGTTTGATGGTTTCGACTCACAGAAGCTGTGCATGCAAGTTTAGTGGTCATTGTTCCTATAGCTCCTCCATTTTCCTTTCCTCCTTCACAAACTTGTGTGAGATATGAGTGGGCTCAGCACTATCAAGGAGGAAGAACCCGAGAGACTGAATATGTGATGTATGAGTGAGTGCGTGTGTGTGTGTGTGTGTGTATGTGTGTTAAGGGGGAGGGGGTATGCTTCGATCCACTCTGTCACAATATTGCATCAAAAGAGTACAATTTCCCACTGGACTAAATGGAGGACTATAGATGCTTGCTTGCTAGCTTGACATAGTAGCTTGATGTTTCAGACTCACAGAAAGTGTGCATGTAAGTTTAGTGGTCTTTGTTCCTATAGCTTCTCCTTTTTCCTTTCCTCCTTCACAAACTTGTGTGAGATATGTGTGGGGCCCAGTGCTACCAAGGAGGAAGAACCCGAGAGACTAAATGAATAGTAATTATGTGATGTATAAGTGAGTATGGGTCAACTGGTTTTATATCCTCAACTTCAACTCAGATATACTTTATTATCATTATTACAGCATGATTGTGGTTCAATAGCCAAATTTTGGTTGATGATAGTCTTCTTTCATGAGTTGTTCCTTAGGTTGAAGATTCACAATATTAAATATTTCTATAGTTGTGGTGGTTGAATTTGCTGGTGCCAATATTCCAGTCAGTGAGACTGCTGGTGTGGTGATGGTGTGGATTATCAAGCCACTTGAAGTAGCCACACCTTTGGATGTAGATATGCAAGCAATGGACCTATCTGCCTCAGGTAGGTATAAAGAGCTGTATTGGTCACCGTATATGTTTATTCCATCTTTAACACCTCAAAATAAGTCTTGAATGACTTATGTGCTGGGAGTAGCTAGTTCTTATCATCAATACATCCATTTTTAATTGAGTTGTCAAATTAATTACAACCGCATAATAGAATTGTAGTTATTGATTTTAGATTCATATAGTCAGTTTACAGATTGCCAGCTGGCAGTTATTTAGTTCATGTGAAGTTATGCTTTCCAATTTTCCCTGCAGCTGGCCTTGACTACCAGGGCAGTGCATTTCGTGCCACCTTTCTTCCTGGAGAAGGCAACAGTGTGTGTTTCAACATCACTATCCTACCAGACAACATTGCGGAGTCCAATGAGAATTTCCTTCTGATGCTGAGTCTCCCTAGTGGTGTCTCTCAGTCGGTACAGTTAGGCAGCACAGCCAATGCTACTGTGACTATAGTGGGTAAATAGAGAAACTATTCAGTTAAATGGTTGGATTTATTGTTGTTGTTATTATTATTACTATTGCTGTTGTTCATGCTTAAATTTTAACAGTTTTTCTCAGTAAATATGATATATAATTAAATTTATCGTAAAACAAGAGAAAAACTGCTATTATTTTAGCTGAGATAGACTATATCATATCTATAATATTAGAGAGTGTAGTAAAACTTTCTATTAAAAAGCAACCAACCCCTTTACCATAGACACAATACAAAAAAAAACTGGCTAAAATGTAAGCAAGCAAGGTCACTTGCCCCACTCATGTGATGATTATAGCTACAACCCTGAATGTCTATTTCAGTGATACTTAGTAAACGAAGCACCAAAGGTGCGAACCCTCAGCACTATTAAACACTACCTAGCTATTACAATATAATCTCCTTCCAAAAGAACAAGCAGTCTGTTAGCTATTTTTAATGAGGTATCAAGATAGCTCGACCAATGAAAATGGTACATCGAAACGCTGTCTTCATAAGAGAAGAAGCTAAACTAGCCAGAAACACCCACCTGTATACATTTTCAGCGCGAAGCTTCACTTCTTTCAATTCCGTTAACTTTTCTGAGCATAAAGCGAACTATGCCGCTGGCTGCAGAAATTATTTGCTCACGTGATTATGATGTGACGCTAGGGGGCGTTGCCCATAAAAGCTGGTACCTGTGCGGAGTTGAAAGCTTAGCGTTTTCTCAACGATTGGCCCGAAATTAAAAACAGTAGCACAATAAAAGGTCCTAAATCTTTGTCCTGAGTAAGTTCATACCTAAATCAACTGTTAATTTTCAGTAATCTCCAAAATCAGAGCGTGACAGACAGACAGACAGACAGGCTACTATAACCCTCTCGCACATGCGCGCTGAGGATTAATAAAGGTTTTTCACTTAATTAGTGATTTAGGGATGTAGATTGTATAGAATCATCACACTGGGCAAGTGACCTTTTCTTATTTCCACACTTGTTGGGGGCAACCTTAAGTCCCTTAATTTTTTTTTTTTTTTTTTACATTTTAATGTTATTTTAATTCGCGCACACCAAAGTAATGGATCCAGAATTTATACTCGTGTATTGCAGGAATGGACAAATGGCAATTGTTCAACTTTGCCATAACAACGAGATATTTTTAATATACAAAATTTTACAGAAATAATGGACTTCCCATGGTAAAGTGAGTAAATAGAAAACTATAATTGAATTCGAATTCAACAAAAACTCATCAGTATGGCATACATGCAAGGGTAAGAAAATGATATACAAAAAATCAGCTTCTAAACTTTAGCAGTAACCATGCAGTATTTGGTGAAGTCCAAAATAGTGACAAGGCTATTGCTTGAGATGTGATGGACTTCCAGTATTTATTCTTGGTAGGAGCTTTCTCTTAGTACTACTAAACTAAACTCGAGGGAAAGCAGAAGTAGGTAAGTCTAGCATACCCTAGAAACTATGGCCTATTCTGCGGGTTTTTGTGCCCAAAGAGTGTAACAGCACACCCTTGAGTGTCCCAGTCTGCACTTCTTACACCAACAAATTATAATTGTTACAGTCACATGTCAAAGACCTAGCAGAATGTATGGAGGTGTATACTAACAGAATGCTATACCAAATTCAATTTGGTGAGCAAAGTGAAGTCAGACATTATTATGTAACAATTAGAGCTAACTCTGAATTATGGGAGTAAATCGTGGGATCTTTACTTTATTTGCACAATCAGCATTCATATGTGGTATACTTTAGAGTTTTAATACTCATTTATGAGGTTGAATTAATTTGACGAATAAAAACTTAGAATTCAAATGAATCTATGTTGTATTTGCATGAATGGCATCACCAAGTTCATACTAGATTGTATTTTTAATTTCAGATCCAGATATACTACAAAATTCCTCTATGGAGAATTATTACTGTGTTAAGTTTGGTAGTCTTCCAATTATCATTATAGCAGTGGAATCTGTTTTATTGGTTTTATTGATTGCTGTTAATATTGTACTAGTCATTATCATGAAGAAAACACACAAAAAGTAGTAAGTCATGTTTATTATTATTATTGTTGCTGTTGTTAGCTACTGTCATTAATTAAATTATCATATTATAATGCTATACTTAAATGGCCTTGAGGACCAAACCTATTTGCCTGGCATTTTATTTTAATTAATTTGTTTTACTCGACCAGTTCTAAGTAAAGTAATGTCAATAGCTAGTATGTTGTTACAACTCAAATTATAACCAATCATAAGAGAAATGTTTATTTATACAGTGTCAGTTATACATGTTGCCTCTACTGCAATTTAATGGCAATTCAAATCTTAATTTCCAATAGTCATTCTACAGCTGTCTTTCTTCACATGCTGAACCTCCTTTTGTGTGTGTTTTGTTTTCATAAATTCAGTTGTTGTTGATGTTGTTGTTGTTGTTGTTGTTGTTGCTGCTGTTGTTGTTTAGTCAAATGAAAGAGAAGACACCTCCACTGGCATGTCAAGATACTTCACTATATGACAGAGTCAAATCAAGTAATGGAGCAACAGGAATGATGGCAAATTCAGCACATGGAATTCAACAGAAGGAATGACTGTAGTAGTAGTTTTGCATGAGTACTTTATTGTTTTGATTGCATTCTTGTTTCAAAAAGCCATTTCTTAATTGTCAATAGTAGCTAGTGTTTTGTTGTTGATATTTCTAGCTATATCAGCTGTCACTTTTATCAATATGTTGTAAAATGAATCATTTTCAATGTCATTACTCTAATTTCTGTGGAACTATTGTACTGCTATATATAATGTGAACCTCTACAGAGCTATATTCTAACTGCCAAAGCAATTTTTTTTCCAGTAAGAAAATAGCACAAAGTTAGCTATAAAGTCTACACTATAACATCATAATAGTGATTCAGTCTGCTCTGTTTTTCCAGATGTTGGCTTTTTAATAGCTACAGCTATTAACAAAACTTTCACAAAACTGAAAATAAAACTATGATGATTAGCTATTGTTGAAAGAAGCTAAACTGTACACTTCACCCAAAATAGGAATTATGAATTATGTAGAAAGTAAAAGCTAATTTTGAAGATTAAAAAAAAAGGAAGGCAATATCTATTCCTCGGTTTTTCGCGCTCTTTTTCAAGTGTCGTTACCGCTAGCTAACTTTCGTGGGGGCGGGGGAGACAAAAAAATACATTACGAAAGCATATATTGGCGCGCGGTAGTGTCTATCTGTCTATCTGGGAACTCTATACTTGCTGCTGATAACGTTGAAAGAAGTTAATAGCTAATAGTGTAGGAGCTATGTTGCCATTGCTAATTTTTTTCACAGGTTTAGGTAAGTTCTCTCACTTAAGAAAGGTGTAGCTTAGCATTGTTCAGTTATCTTGATTTTCTGACATAGCATTGGTACACTGCCAGACAAGGGTAAATTGCTTCACCAAGAGCAATTGCCTAGGCACTAGTTTTCTAAATAATGCAGATCAAGATATGCAGCAGTATTGCTGCAGATATTCCAGTCCTGGAGTGACTAGGGGACTATCTTATCAACCTCTGGGAATGGAGAGCTGCTTCATGTGTCCTCGAGGTAAGTTAGTTCTACACTGGGTAATATGTTGTTAAACTAGCTCTCTGTGAAAAATGGTACATACTTGAAATAAGCATTCTACAGTTGCTGTAGTGTGACCTTCTCTGAATGATGGCTGAATTATGGCTGCAAGCCTGCCTTGTTATCTTGCTTAAAATTACAGTATTGTTATATGATGAATTTTGCCTGCTTTTTATTACATGATGACAATAATGGATTCTTAGTAATTAAACATTAATTACAGCAAATTTATACACAGAAATACTTTCTTACCTTAATATCCTGAGTAGTAGGGCTTATAGCTATGACAAATAGCGCAGTAACTTACCACCGCCACTAACTCACATAGAAATGGTCCTCAGACGAGTTTTTGAGTTCAAACTGCACCGCAAAAGAACTCAAAGCGGTAAACAATTCAATTTCTAGTATGATATGGATAATGATCGCTAAACCAGAGGATTCGGTTTAGCGAAGTTTGGGACGGGGTCAAACACCGAGCTAACACAAAAATACACGAGGGTCAAAGTACAAATGACATACGTACATCCCACAAATATATATAAATAAATATCCCCAATTTTCACCCTTTGCTTGCTCGCCAATAAAGAACTAGCTAAATGTTGAGTCCTGCTCATGTGGTGATACTACCACAATGGTAAGGGTATCTTGTGACACTTATTCTGCATCTTTGAAATTGCCTTATCCGGAGTTCTTCAATCAGACTTTAATGTGAAGAACTGGAGCTCATTTCCACACCTCACACTACAACCACTGACTGAGAAGTTTAAAAAACAATCATTCCGATATATTTTTTCACATTGAGCAATACAAAATTAAATATAAAATTAATAACAATTTTTATAGCATAGATAAATAGCTACCTTATTTCTGCCAGAGTATAAAAAACAGCAACAACCAATTGAAACATGTAAAGATCCTGTCTTTGTATAATTAGTCTTATCAAGAGTTTATGTTTACTTTAACCAGGTTAATAAAACAAGTCACATAAAGTGGCATTTCCTGACAAGTACAAGTGGAGTTTTGGGATTTTCAAAACATTAAAAAAAAAAAAAATTCCTCTACTTGAATTGCAAATTACAAATTACAGTAGTCATTCTATGCTACATATTATTTACCTATCACATAGGCTAGGTCGAGTGACTTCAACTTTAATCACTCTGTAATTGTCTCTGAGGTGGGAAGGTATTGCAATGAATCCACTAACCTGTTTACTGCATGGTCAAGGGTATTTATCTGCAAGCTAGGGTCTGAAATAAATTATAGGAAAGTGGCTTGCTAAGCATTAAGTCTTCATTCTGAATGAAGATGTTTTGGGGCTATTTACCACAAAATGAAAATAGAAATGTTTTCCTCTAAAAATTGATCGTCTTGTTTTGCTATTTGACTGTCCCTGTTTGAACAAATATAGCATACTGTTATCATATAATTTCTAGCTAACTGTTTTTCATTCTCAAGCAATAAATACAGAAAAAAAGCTTGTTAACTAATGTTTGCACTTTGGGAGCTTGACTTTAGAACTGTTTAACACTTGATATTGTGTGTATGTATGCATGTATTGTTGCAGTGTTTGGATTCTTCAACAGAACTTTCACGGGAATCGAAAGAAACAGATCATATCATTTGGATTTGGGATTCTTGTCTGGTCCTATACCAAACAATGTTGTTGTAGCTAATGTAACAATTTCTACTCTGTCTGCTAGTAAGTTCTATTCACAACACTTATCATCTACATAATAATACACTTGTGTACCAGTAACAATGCTGCCACACCAACGTAATGTATTAATAATTTATTTCCTGAGCTTTTTAGTAAAGCATTGCCACAGACTGAATGGTAAAGCATTGCCACATTCAGTGGATAGGATCACGGAGTGATTAAAGAAATGACTACTACTTTGTAGCTAAAAGTAGGTGAAATCCATGAGGAAATCATGGTAAAAGTTTCAAAAGGGAAAGACAATATTTCGTGAAGCCTAAGTTCATAACCATCAGAGACTGAAAACAGGAGAGATAGACAAAAGAAAGTGTTGAAGAGAGGAAAAGAGGAGAATAAGAAAACTCGGAAAAAAAGAGAATGATAGGCGTGTGTGTGTTTATGAATAAAAGAAGTAAGAGTGAACTGGTGTAACTAAATAAAAATTTATCAATAGATTAAAATACCTTATGTTATTGGATTTGCTTCAGAATAAATGGCAAGCTATATAGTTAGCTATATTTTTAATAGTCATGTTATGTTTCATGGGTGCAAAAACAATTCAAGATGGAGTTATTAATTTACCACAGTCATAGTTTCTTCCACATTCATAGCGAGGAACGAAAGAGAGAGAGAGCTTACTATGAGCAAAAGTGCTACAAGTGAATAGATGAGTCATTTTTAAGCATAGGAATAATTTTCTTAAGCTTAGAAGTACTTTGAGGCAAATTGCATTCCTGTTGTGGTCCCTTAAATGCACACGCGTGTTTTTTCTCTTGCTCCCAGTTTCTTCTGATACTGCAGCAGTAAGTACATTAAGGGTAGCCAAGTGCTTTTGTCAAGAGTTAATAGTAAGTCAGAATTAGCTAATACAGAATATACCACTATTTTGGAAAATTGAGGAAGAAAATAGGTCTGTATTTATTAGTTTAAATTGATGGCTGTGGGACCACCCTCCAGCGCAAGCAGAAAGAAGAGAATGAGAAAGAAGTGTTGAGAACATTTTGTTGTTCACTATTTTTAGACATGGGCGTGCTAGGTACTTCCTGTCTTGCACGTGGTAGCTTGGTATATATATAGTTGTGTTTGTGTGGTTTCATCAGTCTGTATTTCAGTCCTGTTTGTGCTTGTTTTGTGTGTGCATATAATTATATAAACTTACCTACCTTGACTCGCGCAGCGGCTAGCCACGGACTCTGGTAGCAGTGGACTACTCACAATGGCCAACTGCTATACACTGATGAAAACCACTAGAAATAGAAACTTGGACATTATCTTCCATTTTAATGTATCATAAGAACAATACTGTAGTTTTAGGTAACCATAACTATAGGCAGGAACTTGCTCACCACACAACTACTTATTATATACTTTCTGTTCATTATTCAGTATTTGTATGTGTGTAGCTTTGAACAAAGACTTCTCAGTCTCTGGAGTCTCTTCTCGATCAGGATCATTTACCATCAACACTGGAGTATCTTCTGTCCCAGTATCTGTTCTGCATATCATGGATGGAGTGGCTCTAGAGAAGGAGGAGCAATACAATCTCACACTATCAAATCAACTGAATTTAGAAGGATATGAATTTGAAGGCATTACTGTAACTATTGAGGATGCTGATGGTTAGTAACTGTCATATATCAGTCTCATAGAAAGTCACACAGTTGACTACTACTTTATCTTTCTCGTTATCTCTTCCATTCTTCTTCAAAAAGATGGCTCCTGTTGGATAACGTATTTTGTCCAATTAACTCACAGTCATTCTAAAGCAAAATTTCGAATCATATTTAGTAGCGTTAGTTTGTCTTCAATGTAATACCAACCTCACTGAGTAGTCCTCTTTGACTCAGAATGGTTCTAAGTGGCTAGTTTGTTGTAATGTCCAAGCTAAATCTTGAACCAGCTATTGTATAAATAGTACTTATTACATGAGTCAGAGTGTGATATGGCGAAATATTTTATGAGAAGGCTAATTTATTTTTACGAGCCAGAGGCGAGTGAAAATAAAGCCTGAGAGTGAAATATCTAGCCATATCACTCTGACAAGTGTAATAATTGGTAACTCTTCACGTAAAGTTGGCCATAAAACTCTCTAGGGGCTCCCCCCCACACCCCCAGCTGATAATTTAGCAGCTTCTCTAACCTGGTAGGGTAGGCTCCACTAGAGTAAAGTAGCCGTAAAAACCCTGAAAACTGGTAAGCCAGGCCAGGTTGCTATAACTACTGGGGTAATGAGCTTGCTCAATACAGCCATGAGATAACACTATGTGATAACGTGAGTTATCTCACCGGGTCACGTACCTAAAGTTAACATTGTGAAGATATCTAGCGTGGAATAAGAGTCCATATAACACTGCATAGAATATCCACCCATTGCAGTCTCTGATGTGAGTGCAAGAGTCTAGTATCAAACATACTAACTACACTAAAAGTCAGAATGTCATTATCTGATCATCACCATGCTGCTGTAGATGTTGTTTGATGACAGAAACTCTACAGAACAGTTCTAAATTTCAAAGTTGAATATTAACCATGTTAATTATAATTAGGAATTCCATTTGTATTTCTGCAGTTGTGATAGTTGAATTTGCTAGCTCCAAAGTTTCAGTTATTGAGACGACTGGTATGGTGGCGGTGTGCATTATCAAGACACATGAAATAGCCACGCCTCTGAATGTGGATATTCAAGCTATTGACCTAACTGCCTCAGGTATGAATATGTTTAGTACGAGAAAACTATTGAGTTCTGTCTCATTCATTCACTAACTCTCATTATGCAAAAATCCAGTTTCCAGGTTTTAAAACTTGTTCCATATAGAATCCTGGGTTTAAAAAGTGATCAGATTTTAAAGTAGAATGTATAGTCATCCAATTTAATTGGCCCTATACCATAGTATTTTCCCTGCAGCTGGCCTTGACTACCAGGGCAGTGCATTTCGTGCCACCTTTCTTCCTGGAGAAGGTAACAGTGTGTGTTTCAACATCACTATCCTACCAGACAACATTGTGGAGTCCAATAAGAATTTCCTTCTGATGCTGAGTCTTCCTAGTGGTGTCTCTCAGTTGGTACAGTTAGGCAGCACAGCCAATGCTACTGTGACTATAGTGGGTAAGTAATGAATGGATGTGGATCATTCACTGAAGAAAAAATGCTTTGTGGAAACACGAAGTGTTTAAGTTGACCACTCCAATACTATTAGGCACTAGCAACAATAGCTAGCTACCCAGAGCAATTCATCTCAAAGATTGTATACTTCACTATTTCATAAAATTATTTTATTGCGCCCCAGATTCAAAACACAATTCATTTGAGGATGGTTGTTCTTGTGACACATTTGGTAGTCTCCCAACTATCATTATATCAGTGGAATCTGCTTTATTAATTTTATTGATTGCTGTTAATATGGTACTACTCGTTATTAACAGGAAGACAAAGAATCGGTAAGTCACACGACAAGTAATTATTAGTATCCTATAATTACTGTTTGATTGATAGCATCAAATATTGTTTTGTACCGTTTAGTTGTAAATAGACACACTTATGCTAGATCATGTGCATTGCTACAATTTCAAGTGTTACAAAATAGCACACTATCTAGTGTGCAATTCAGCACAGCATATGGTATCTCATTGTCAGAAACATAACTTGCTTTTGAAGAAACAACTCTAGATTTTATGTTAAGTGATAAACAGTGGTGGCAGAAACTTACAAACTGATGAAAGAATTAAAACTCATTGGTAGTGCCGTGTTCGAAATAACGGAGCAATGAGAATAACTATAGACTAGAGCAGTGCAAAGTGCTGCACTATGGAAGTAGATGGCATGCAGCAGAAAACAACAGCGAGTAAGTAATTTGACTTTCTATAAAACACATTATTATTGGCATAGACAATTTATAGAAAAAGCAGATTAGTGAGCTAATACAAATCTTGAAGAATGTAGGCTCCTGCCCTGGCAAACATGACATTTAGGTAGAGGCGACAAAGTTCACAGATTTGTGAGCCACTTTTGTCTCATGCTTGTTTTATTTTTATGTAATTCAGTCTGAAGGAGAGAGAGAACAGGAATTGTGTGGTATATCATGATCCAGTGTATGAACAAGTGAGATCTGGTAATGATTTGAAGGCAATGACTATGAATTTAGCATATGGAATGCAGCAGAACAAAACCCAAGCAGATAATAATGTTAAGACAATGACAGCTAATATAGCTTATGGAATGCATCAGAAGAGGAAAAATGGAAGATTATTTACATGATTAAACATTTGGTGTTTTTGTTGTTATTTTGTATGAGTATTTGTTTTAAATTAAAACATCATAAAACTATATCTTTCTCTGAAACAAGCTGTAATTGTGTCTCATTTATAATATAAAAATAGCCACAACAATTATTGAAATTAAATTCAGTTCTATATAGCTATCAATGCAGAAAGAATCACTGAAGTTTGTAGATCTGTTAGTATAGAGAGAACTTTTTAGCAGTTTTCTGACCATGAATTAAACTTACTCCTTAGTTCTATATAGCTAAATGTGTGATCTTAACCTGGAGATGGTAACCAGCATCAACAACATTTGTATAAACTACTCCAATTCAGGCACCTTATATTTTTGTAAGTGTAGCAATTTTGATACACCATTAGGGTCCAAAAATTAGGTAGAGGAGATGTCTCCACAAGTTCCTAAAAGTAGGTGCATAGCAGAAATGCACATGCTTGAAGGCCCATGGTAATTCTGTCTCCTCACTTTTCATCTCATACTTGGATATATATCTTTGTGTTCAGCAAACTTAGTCGAAATGTTGAACTAGAATTATAGTTTCATGGACAAGTGTAGTCCAACAAGAAGAAAGAGCTAGTAAATAGAACTATTACTCAACTGTGTCACTTGCCTATCAAAAATTTCTTATGTCTAATGAATTAATTATTACTATGAACACGTAAATAGTTGCCAACTATGAGCATTAAAAGTGCAGACCCTCAGCACAAGATGTCACTAATGTTGAATTTTTTTTTTTTTTTTTTTTTTCAGCTTATAACAATATGTTTTGTTGCACTCTCTCTCTTTCACAGGGTTGATAAAATACAAAATTCACCGGAATCGAAACCAGGACCGCTTGCACCCACAAGCGCTTTGCCACTGAGCTACGACAAATTGTTGACTCAATACATAAAAAAAATAATCTCTTGCTGATTTCTTTCAATTCATGCTAGCGCTTAGCCTTCTCTACGCGTAAAGGGGCGGGGCACGATGACGGTCTGAGCGAGCGGATGGATCGCACGGGCCAAAAAAGTGGTGGCGTTCTCTGTTTAGCCTACTGAATTCTGGGAGTCATCCGACGCCATTAGGTTATTGCGGATTTCTTTCTAATATTTTGCTGGTCAGTTTGTTATTACTGAGCGATTAGCTAATAATCCTAGCTATACTTTGGACGAGGTAGTTGGGGGGAAAAATGGAAACTTATCGTGATTATTGGAATGTGCCTCACCAAATTCCACCTAATCAATATTCAAGCCAGCCCCAAGGGGAAGTGGTCAGGGAGGCTAGAGAGAATTTGAGCAACACCTGCTTCATCAGCCAGCTACAGACTGGAGGACAATTCCTGAACAAAGTGGCTCTCAATGGCTCAAAAACCTCCTGCAACACTTCTTTCCAGGTCTTTAAGGATGAAGTTTCAAGATCTCCTCTCACTCATTATACAAGGAAGTGTTCCACTTCTCCCTTTGCTCAATATATGATGAAGGATAAAAGGGGTTCTGTCCGTGAGTCATTATTGGAGAACAATAGTTATTTATTTTTAAATGACAACCAACGGGAAACATCACACCCAGAAGAGTCTAGAAGACATGTGAAGGATGCTTCTGTCAACAGTGAGCCCACCTGCTGCAAGCCATTATCTTCAGCCTCTCCTCCTGAACCTGCTCTTACATCCAGCCTGATGACAAAATTCTGGATTCCTCCTCCAGTGGAGTCAGCCAAGCAGGAAGGAGGCTGTGATAAGGGAGAGATGAGCATAGGAACAGTATGGGAACAGAATGCTAATGATGTAGTATCCAATCATCTGTCCTCAACAAAATTGCTGGACGTAAAGTCTCAAGGAAACGTGAAGGATTCCTTTGTTGAAGACTGGACAACGACTTACTGGAATACCCCATCAGTAACTGAGGATACGTCTTCTGAAACACCCTTTGCCTTGTTCTCTGAGTGTCCAGTAACTCGTAACAAATTGGAAGCGATGGATGAGTTTGAGCACTAATAACACAAGAGAGCTGGATGTGCCGTCCGTGATATCACCAGGCAAAGCAACTCAGGAAGATCTGGAGAGCATTGGTTGGGATTATCTGTTTACTGCAGATACTCACCACTCTGCAGACTATGGAGATACATCTTCTGGACATCCTCCACCTAGTTCCTACTCCAACTTCAATGCCAATCAAGTCCGGTACAAAGGTCATCTGAGGAGTTGTCTAGTCCAGGAGATGACTGAGGAAAAGTATACCCAAAAGATACTGCACAACGATCCGGTCTGGAAAACATCACTTGAAGGAACTTCTCATAGTAACTTTGAGAATGACTGTCATGGAGGCTGGTTCACATCCCATGCAGCTTCTCTTCCTAGTGACAGGACATCTAGACTTCCTCCTCCTCATTGGATGCCTTCTCAGCAGACACCACCCCAAGCTCTTTCTACAAGTTTCTTCACAACCCATACTGAAGAAACACAGCACGAGGACTTAGATGTGAGTGAGCTTGTAGATGAATTGATAAAAGATGTGAATACTAACAACACAGAGCTCAACCATCAGCCCTTCGCAGCATCAACTGACCAACTATCACATGCCAGATATGGGGAAGCAGAATACTGGGCCACAAGCATGCCTCTCGACACTTCTACTCACTCGATGTTCAAATACCAGGACCTCTCACCTGTGAATGAGGCTAATTACGAAACAGGGGACAGACACAATGTGGAACAAGTCTCAAGATATGACATGAAGCTTGACAAGTGCTCACAAGATTGCTGGAATAGGCAGACGGAAGTTCAAACGAGGTTTGAAGATATGCAACACCCAGTTGAAATGGAAGTATTTGACAGGACTCCCTACAGCTACAACAACAGGGAGGAAGAATCACTAGGGGATGAGCATGAAGTAGCAAATGGTGAAGATGATTGTGGCCAATACGCTAAAAATATTACTAAAGGTGAAAAGTTATTTGATAACTGTGACTGGAATGTAGGTGTGGCAACAAACGAGGACAAGATAACAGACGATGACGAAGAATTGGACAAAGATGAGGAAAAGGACAAGACAGAGGAAATAGTTGAGAACAAGAGTACCAATGATGACTACGGAAGAACAGATGAGGACTACAATGTAGTAGGGGAAGACATTGGACACGAGGACACTGATGAGGAAATTGATGAGGAAGTTAATGAAGATGAAGAATTTGACGATGATGATGTTGACGATGATGATGATGATGATGATGATGATGATGATGATGATGATGTTGATGATGATGATGATGTTGATGAGGATTTTGATACTGAATTTGAAGGGGATGAAGAATTTGACATAGATACAAGCTCAGAATTCACAGTGGGAGAAGTGGATGTGGATACTGACACGAGCTCATCTCACAGTGGCTACTGTTTCTCTGATCAAGACATCACACATTCCCACGGATGCAAGGACATTCGAGTCTTGGCATATTTGACCAGCTCAGGCTCAAGTCAAGCAGCTAGAGAAGAGATGAAGCTCAATTCTGTTGAACAGTTTCCAAATACCATTGCCACTGATGCAGATGAAGCTCTCTGCACTATCTTAGAGGAGGATGAGTGTTCTGCACGAATCATGAGAAGCAAAGGAAGCATCACAAGTTCTACTATTTATTTTGACAATCAAACTAGGCAAGATCTCAGTAGGACCAGTTTAGATGCACCTGAGGGAGACTTGGAATGTACTGCTATGTATTCAGAGGACATTACGAATGCTGGCTTTGATGAGACCAATTCTGGAGTAACACGTACTCAAGAATTTCCCAAGGTGGGTTGACAAGCAATATATATATATAATTTTTGTTCATTTTATTTTATTTGTGTATCTATTAGACACAAAGAAAGCAGAAATGGCTGGCAAGGCTTACAAATGCCAAACGAAGACTATCAGCACCTTTAAGAGATCTAATGTGCTGCATAGTATCATCAGACCAAGAATAAACATAATTATTTATTTTGCTTTCTATGTGCATTAAGTTTTATGACATGATCATAATGAAGTTAGAAACATCATATTTTACGAAGAAATAATGAAAGGGTATTATAGTCTCTCTTAACTCATCATTGACTAGTTGAGCATAAGTAACCTAATTATGAAATTGAAACGTCATAATGATTTATTGCTTTTACCTCTTTTCTTCCCTGATGTGTCATCTTTACATTACAGCCATGTATTAAAAATCCTACCACTCTTACAATATTATTGTCACAAAGTGACACCTAGCTATAGCTTCCCTAGGTGGGCTCTTAGAATAGAACAAGAAAATGTTGTGAAATGCTTGTTCCTATTTGATGTTACTGGAATTGGTACATCACACACTGTTATTAACTAACTAGCACAACAAAAACTGAAGTTTTGTTAGTGCAACTGAGTATATATCAAGATAAAACCGAAGGTAACAGCATTATTACTAATTATAAATGGAAATAATAACTGGTGGTAGCCCAGGAACATTTCTATTATTTAAGTGTATTACAATAATTCCTCATTAGTAATTTGTAAAGAAGCTCCAAAAATTGTAGCAAACGTCACTTTATTATTTATATAATACATCAGAGATGATTCTACCTCAGAAAATAGAGTCTATCTTGTGTAAAAATGATGTACGAAGTTTCGTGCTTTAACAGCACGATAGGATAGCGATTTTAGCAGCCCTGCATGCTATAACTGCGCTGGACAGGATGGAAGCTGCTTCAAAGTGGTGGGCGGCAGTCTGGCGGAGACAGACTCACGTTTTAGCGCGCGAAGCTCCCAGAGTAGCGGTTCGGTAAAGGGTCTAGCTACGCCTGACTAGGGGGGGAGGGGGCACTATGTATCAGAAGCCACTTTACTCTCATTAAAACCACTTAGATTTCAAGAAAAAATATAACTTCACATTAACTAAGCTAAATACAAATGCAATACTTAAATCTGCAATAGTGTGCCCCCCCCCCCCCCCCCCAAGATAGGGAGTCAGTGCCCCCTGCCCCCCTCCCCTACTTCCATCACCCTAGCTGCAGGAAGGAAGTGTATTCACTATAATTCAAGAGCGGTGTCCTTCCAGAGTCCGCGCGAGCCTTAGGAAATACGGTAAGGGGTCTTTGCGTATAAAAGTCTGCTCCAGCTGGGGGGAAACTTTATTCTGCGATCTCTAGAGAGCTCAGTAAAATGTCAGTGAGTCTGACAGCTCTCCTTTTAACCCTATCGCTAGGTAAATGAAGAATTAGTAGCTAATATTGTGACTGTGTAAGTTTTTATTATTCACAGGGTGTGTGAGTGCGCAGGAGACTTGCTGGAGTTCTACGTCATGCACCGATAATAGCAAACTCATGAGCAATCCTGTAGCTTGCTGCCTTGAATCTCCAAACCTAGCTTTTCAGACGAGTGAAGGTTGCTTGGTCTGTACAGGTAAGAGAGCTAGGTAAATAGCAGCAACCAACTGACTGGGAAGCTAGCTAGCGATTTGTGCAGGCAGGATGTGGTGTGGCTTAAGCTGACTGTATTTCTAGTGCACTATTTGGAGGTGTTGTTTTATCATTTATTTCTTTGCATATGTCTTTGCCCAGTGTATGGCTTCACGGAAACTTCTCTTGCATTAAGGGAGAGTTCCAATAGCTACAATGTGTTGGTGGAGATCACCAAAGGATCCATCGAAGGCAGAGTGCTGGAGTACACTGTGCGTGTGTCTCCTGAGTCAACAGCAGGTCAGGGAGCTTATCTAGATGGTGAAGAGAATGAATATTGAATTAATTACTGAGTTAAAAAATTTTAAATGGGTGTAAGATAGATGTAATTGTGGCACTATTTCTGGAGTTTTATTTTCTACATATTTTTTTTTTTGGTAATGATTGTTGCAGTGAGGGGCGTGGATTATTTGTTTGAGGAAACAGTCATAGTTTTAGACAGCCGTGGCCCCTTCCCAGTGAACGTCACCGTTCTGGAGGATGAATTGGCTCAAGAAGACAACAAAACACTGGTGTTGATGCTGGATTTGACCAACAGCTTACATGAGGAACCATCAGGGAGAGCGACTTTCATAAGAGACAGGTTGGAGATTACAATTGTGGATGCCAATGTGCCGAGTGAGTTTACTTATAGGGTTCTATCTATTGTGGGGGGAGAGAGAGTCTCTTCCAAACTTACCAGCTTCTCTTCCCCCTCCCCACCCCCAACAAATTTTTCTAGATAGAGTTGTGTCTCGTTGTACTGATGATGCTGTACCTGTTTCATCTCTGGCCATAATAATAATGGATGCCTGGCTTATAATATAAGGCGTATTATATATACATAGTTGTCGAGATAAATAAAGTAGATCATTTCTAAATGACTTGCAAACAGAAATTGTTACTTCTCTCCAGTGGACACACTTTGACACAATTATGTTCATTTGTTTGTTTGTTTGTTTTCTGTTGTTGTTTTAGTAGTATTTCTGAATGTACTCTGATGATTAATTTTGTACAGTGGCATCAATATGATTTATTAGCCATCTGTTCTGAATCCAGTACTCTCTAAATTTGGGACTTGATAAAGCAGCTGTAGTTATATAATATTGAACTTATTTCAGAAGTTCTGTTGCCATTGTGTATGTCCTGCCCTGGGTTTGTTAGGTTAATACTTTTTTTTTGTTCGACATAATTGAGTGGTTGTTGTTGTTGTTGTTTTGAATAGAATGTTACTCCTTTTCTAAAGTCATGAGATGTAAATATTAATGCACACACTGAGTATCCTATATCTTCATTTCACCACATCACATTTCTGTATCTACTGTGTGTGTGTGTGTGTGTGTGTGTGTGTGTGTGTGTGTGTGTGTGTATACAGTAGTTGCATGCTCAGCCTACAGCTGTTAAGTGGCTTTTCTAATGTCTCTGTTGGTGGGCGCAGTGAATGCCTGTGGCAGAGCAGGCTGCTGTGTAGCAGCAATGGTGGCTGGTTTATCCCAGAGTGTGGGAGGCCATTAGTATGGCCTCCCCTGGACTGAGGTTAGGTGTGTGGAGGTGATGATAGAGCTCTAACTATAGAGTGTGTGCTGTATAGCTAGCTATAGACAGCTGCTAACAGCAACGAGAGATAGTGGAGGCACTTTGATGTGGTACCTCTTCCCAGGTTCCTTGAAGGTCTGCTGGCTTGGAAAGTCTAGACTATCAAAGTTTGCAGTGAGTTCCATGTTACCATCTCACTTGCTGATGTCCGAAGGCAAGCTTTAACCAACTTATCTAGGGGTTGGGAGGGGGGGAGGGGGGGGGGGGGGGGGGGGTGGGGGGAGGTTACAGGGGCAGATCAAGAGCTAGCAACAGGGAGTGGCCTAAATTATGAAATTCATTAAAATCTTAATGATTGATTATAAATGATTTGGATATTAATTTATGAATGAGAGCATATGTTGGCATGCACTTGTTCTGGAAACTGTATTGTCTGTATTAGCACATTTATCCTTATAATATTATTTCATTAAACTTGGTTGGGGGGGGGGGGGGGGGAAGGGGCTGGCCCACTCGGGGCCCCTCCCCCCTGGGTTATGTTTTTGGGTGTATTTACCTACCACTCTTGTAACTACTACTAACACAAAGACTGGCCTAGCCGTGGCATGTTTCCTGCAGAGAGAAAGACAAATATAAATTAGGTGTGACATCCCACGTGTTCTCACTAGGACAATTACAGTGTGTGTGTGTGTGTGTGTGTGTGTGTGTGATGGTATTTTCTCTTTAATCCTGCAGCTGTGAATCTGACCTTCGAGGACATAACTGTCCTGTTCTCTGAAGACAGTGGTGGAGGAGAAGTGTGCATTCAGGCTATTGGTCCTCAGTTTACTCGATCTATTCCTATCCTCATCTCTTTTGAAAATGGGACGGCCTATGGTAAGCCAATCCAGCACTCGTGTTAGTGTGCACTGTATCTATGACAGAAGGTGGTATAGTGGGTTGTATGATAATAATAATAATAATAACAATATTAACAACAACAACATTAATAATAATAACAATAATAATAACAGCAATAATAATAAAATAATAATAATCAATTGTAATTAATAATAATAACAAGATTAACAACAACAATAACAATAATATTAGTAATAGTTATGCCATGGCCAACGAGGGGTTATGGAATATAACCATCCATATTCCATAACCCCGATGTTGCCATGGCACAACTGTTTTATACCATAGTTGCTGCTACTACTACTCTCTCATATCCACCTATATGGGACCAGCCCTACCACATATAACCCTCCTGCCGCTCTCATACCACAGGAATTTACCACAGCTAGCTGCTTTACCGCTTACTGCTGAGCAGCCCAGGTAGAGTTAGATCTGGAGATAACAGCTGGCAGCTACAATGCTAAAGTAAACTTGCTAAAGTAAACTTGCTAAAGTAAACTTTCTGGCTTGCTTCAATTGAATTTTAATTGAATTTTAATTTTGGGCCGGAAACACGGAAGAATTCGCTTGACACCGCACCTGGAAAATATCATAGCCCCAGGAAAAATCACCGGGAAAATATCACTTTTAATCCATGGGTGTTACCGCAGCAACCATGGTATAAATAACAATAATAATTACAACAATAATATTAATAACAATAATAACAGCAGCAATAATAATAATAAAATAATGGTATAGTAACAATAATAATGACAACATAAATGATAATAACATCAATAATTATTAATATTGCTAAAGAAAGATGACGATAATATTATGATATAATAATTATGATAATAATAATGATGATGATTCAGTCATTCTCGGCTGAAATAATTATAATAATAGCAAATTTTCTTGTTCTAACCGCCAATGGGTAAAGTTTTATGGCTGTTAGAGCGAAATAATTTGCTATTAATAATAATAATAATAACTGGCGTTTCTTTCAAGTGGTAAATAACTTGATCTGACCGCACAGTGCTGAGTACTAGCTATTTAAGTACTTGATAAATATTTTCTTATACTACATCTTCTGTTTCATTCTTCCCCTCCCTCCCTCCCTTCCTCCCTCAGGTGGTGTTGACTTCCAGTACCCGTCGTATGACATGGTGCTGCTGCCTGGGTCAGCCAGGAATGTGTGCGTGGAGGTGGGCATCATTAAGGATGGCAACTATGAAGGCAACGAGGAGTTTGTGATACGAATGAGCAGTACCGATGAAGACACTTACATCATTCAACCCACAGTCACCATCCTCATAGAAGACATGGACAGTAAGTCAATAAGTCATGCTTCTGAATTCTGAATTCCAGAGCAACATAAGCCAGAGAAGCATATTCTGAAAATTACAACAACAAAAAATAAGAAAAAAGAACCTTTTGAGTACAATTAGAAAGCACACACGGATATATAATCATGTGTGAACCCACCCAATCAACTACTTCTTGATCTTCTTTGATTTTTCTTTTTACTTTGGCTTTTGTTGTTGTTGTGTTTTGTTTGCATTGTTGTTGTTGTTTTTGCCTTCAATGAAATGGGTAGACTCTAAGCTTTGCCTTTTACATAGAACTTATGATATTAATCTGGTAGTGTTCGTATAAAAATTCCATATGATCATTTAAATTTTAAATCACTTCTTTTTCCCCTTCTGCCTCTCTCCTTTCCTCTTCCTCAATACATCTCCCAATTTTTGACCACCAACAGTTGCTACTAGAGATCTTAATTAAATCATCACATCCAGTAGGAAATGCCCACTGACATTCTGGTCTTCAAGTCAGAGAGAAACCTAAATGCAGCTGGTGGTATTAGAATTTTAGTTTTGGCATGAACTGTTAAGAATATTTCAAACAAACCTAACAATAGACATTCAAACTTCTTGGCAAATCTGTAATAATAAAACAATGCAAGATTGTCTGTCTATTATGTGCTAAATCAAACTGAATTGGAAGTATACAAACTAAAGAAATCGTACAACTTACATTCGTGTGTAGACAGCAACACTTGTACATGTGCTTAGTGCCTTACCTGTTCAGAGTTTGTAGACAGCAACACTTGTACATGTGCTTAGTGCCTTACCTATTCAGAGTTTGTAGACAGCAACACTTGTACATGGTGCTTAGTGCCTTACCTGTTCAGAGCATGTAAATTAAATTTCTGTTCGTAATGAGTTTATAGCAAGATCTCTAATTATCTACTGCACACAATAGTAATAATTATACTTAAAAAAAATTTAAATACAAAAGATTGTACACAAAATTAATTAAGAGTAGGTTGACATTTTACAGGTTGTTGTTATGGTGTGTTGTGCTTTATATGACAAGTAAAAATGTAAGCAACAGTTTGGAAAGCTTTCTTCCACAGCTCACTGGTTATAAAATAGATGTGAATGAACTATCAAAATGTCTGATTTGTGACTAATGTAAATTCACTCACCATTTGTGCTGAAATAGCACACCATTAGTGAGTTGTCACATTTGTTAACCCTTAGCGCGCATGCGCGTGAGCGGTTACAGTAGTCTGTTTGTCACTCATTCATTCTGTCTGTCTGTCTGTCTGTCTGCGTTTCTCGAACTCCACGTTGATTTAAGCAGTGATAGTGATATCAAACTGCAGCACTACACAAAGTAAGTCCCTTTAAATTTTTTTAAATGTTTGTTTAGGCTTAGTTTTTCAGAAAAAGCGAGTGAAACTCGGGGCCAATGCTTTTCTCTATGGGTGACATGCTTTTCTCTATGGGTGACGCACTTTACCATACAATTTGCACTTGAATGGTAAATACTTAGCAGGCAGTACCTTTGCCGTAGTTGGAGGAGCCAGGCGGTGAAAGAGATCTGCTGCATAAGACTGGAACAATATGTTATACCTTTGTAATGTGACATAGCTTAACCTTTAAAACACTTTTACCCAAGCTTGTAGCTAGCTAGCTACTATGGCTATAGCTGCATCGCATATAGTTAATTTGGTCAGTTTCACTGAAACAGAGCTGACCTTTAGCTTCATCATTAAGCTAATCATTTGTCAACAAGGCATTTGTTATTGTTATTTATTGTTTTTCAGTGTGAGTGGATTTTTACTTTCTTTGCCAGAGTGGAGTTTTGTGTTCAGTGATTTTAGAACAGAGCTAGCCTTCTGAACAACTTGCCAAATCACTTTGTCCAAAAATGGTAGCTACTACTAACTAAAGATTAGACTGAAATTAGATCACTAATAGAAAATATAAACCAACAAAACATTTTTGTTCATTTCTTCATGTTTTTTCTTTCTGTCTTGATTCTGCATTATCTGATATTCAATTAAATGAAACTGAATACATTCATACAAAAAGTAGAAAATATAAACCAACAAAACATTTTTGTTCATTTCTTCATGTTTTTTCTTTCTGTCTTGATTCTGCATCATCTGATATTCAATTAAATGAAACTGAATACATTCATACAAAAAGTAGAAAATATAAACCAACAAAACATTTTTGTTCATTTCTTCATGTTTTTTCTTTCTGTCTTGATTCTGCATTATCTGATATTCAATTAAATGAAACTGAATACATTCATACAAAAAGTAGAAAATATAAACCAACAAAACATTTTTGTTCATTTCTTCATGTTTTTTCTTTCTGTCTTGATTCTGCATCATCTGATATTCAATTAAATGAAACTGAATACTTTCATACAAAAAGTAGAAAATATAAACCAACAAAACATTTTTGTTCATTTCTTCATGTTTTTTCTTTCTGTCTTGATTCTGCATTATCTGATATTCAATTAAATGAAACTGAATACTTTCATACAAAAAGTAGAAAATATAAACCAACAAAACATTTTTGTTCATTTCTTCATGTTTTTTCTTTCTGTCTTGATTCTGCATCATCTGATATTCAATTAAATGAAACTGAATACATTCATACAAAACATAAAAATATAAACCAATAAAATATGATATTTTCTATTCATTTTTTTCTTGTTAGCTGGTAAGCTGCAAATAGAAGCACTTTGTGGTTCATAACTACAGCAATAGAGTTCAAACTTATGAATATAATTAACCCTCAGCGCACATACGTGAGAGGGTTATAGTAGTGTGTTTGTCTGTCTGTCAGCGTTCGATTTCATGAACGGCCTAGAACTAACCTTTAAAACAAGTATGAACTGACGCAGTAGGAGAATTTAAGTCCCGTTGGACCACTTTTTAAAAGTTCGAGCTAGTTTCCAAGTGAATGTGGAGAAACTTCAGCTCCAAACAAGCGCAAGCTATAGATGCAACGACCCTTACCTTTCGCGTACATTGGTTTACGTCATGTACCAGTCACATGATTACTTATAGTTCGCATATTTTCTCTTAACCGAGAGTGTCCTCGGTAGTTAGAAGTTAAAGTAATCTGAAGAATCTTAGTTGTGTACTAATGTGCTGAGGGTTCGCACCCTTGGTGCTCTAGCTGATTTCATTGTTTATTTGTTTGTTTGTTTGTTATTGCAGCAATCACTGTTGGTTTTGCTTCCAACTACACTGTGAGTGAAGGAGATGGATCTGTTGAGGTGTGTATTGAGGTAATGTCTGGAGCTTTGGAACAAGAACTTTCATTACTGCTAGTTCCCATGGGTAAGAATTGGGGGGTTGGTAAGGGGGGGGGGGGGGGGGGGGGGGGGGGGGGTAATTCAAATTGTTGACAGGTGTGTATATACAATTACTAAACTAGGGATATCGAAAATAATGGGAGATTAGGGCTTCATACAGAGGGGGGATGGCCTGGAATTCGCCCCACCCCCCCAAGAAATCTGAATTTTTAGTTATAATTATAAATGGTAACTCAGAGCAAGATTCTTTTATTATTAAAAAAATGTAAATCAAAGCACAATTCTACTATTTTTGTTTGTTTGTTTGTTTGTTTGAAAATCTCTAAAACTCTCATCAAAGTTTACAGCCAAAAGCTCAGGACCCTCAGTGGCTGGCTATTCTCATGAGCCGACCAAGGTTTTGGTCAGTGATACTGCTGCGTATACGGATCTTAATGAGCTTCATGTAGCTGGAAGATCTTTCAACTGAAGTTGTTCCAACTGGAAGGACGAGATTTATTTTCAAAAGTTTAAATGTTTCTGGAAAAATCCCCGTATACCTCTTAAGTGTAGCAGTGAACGTAGCAGCTCATACCAGCGCTACCCCCCCCCCCCCCCCCCCCCCAGAAAAAAATCCTGTATGAAGCCCTGGACATGAGCAAAGGTCTATGGTCAGTCTGAAATATATACAGGTCTGACCTTTCCTTTCCATGTGTCCCAGACCCACCACAGACCTGTGTCCATGTGTCCCAGACCCACCACAGACCTGTGTCCACGTGTCCCAGACCCACCACAGACCTGTGTCCACGTGTCCCAGACCCACCACAGACCTGTGTCCACGTGTCCCAGACCCACCACAGACCTGTGTCCCAGACACACCACAGACCTGTGTCCATGTATAATATGTAATATGTTTGTTTCTCATTTCCTAGGTTACAATTCCTCCTCTGTGCCACTTGTGTTTGCTGCGCACTCAGACAGGCAGTGTGTGCGGATACAGATAGAGGACGATGATGTCCTGGAACTCACTCAACAATCATTCACTATTTCTGCTTCTCCAACACGAGACGCCTCTCGCGTCTTCATCAGCCCATCAGTAACCATGGTTACCATTCTGGATGATGAAGGTAGGGAATGCATGTGTAATCTAGCTGCTATTATGGCATTGACCCTTTTCCAGCTTTTCTAATATATCTTGCACATTAATAATGATGCATCATAGAAATCCTAGTATTTAGATTTAAATGTTATTTGCTATTTTCGTTTACTCTCTCAGTAACTCTTGGCGTGTTAATACATCCATACTTTACCTAATGTTCATCACATTGACTTTGTCATTGTCGCTAATGAAGGTGGAATGATTGAGTTTGTGGGCGGAGTTAATGCCACGGAAGGTTCTCAGTTCCAAGTGTGTCTCAGGAAGAATTTCACCACCGTGGAGCAGTTTCAGGTGGACATCTCTGCCAGGAACGGAACAGCTCAAGATGGCAGAGGTAAGGCTGAATTTGTCACTAACAACAAGGTTTATTTGCTCTATTATTTTCATTCTATATTTTATTCACTTCTCCTCTTTACCGTATAATCAATAGAGGTTATTAGTTGCCATGGCAACTTGTGGCTGTTGAGTCAAACAGTTCCGCGTGGTAATTATTGAAAACTATTTGCAAGAGCACGTCCCACTTAGAAACATTGTGGAATCTGTGATCCTTTGTTAAATAATCATATTAATAATCATTCTTTTACTACAATTCAAACATAACGAGTTCATTTTTATTTATTCTCAAACTAGTTAATCTTTCAACCAGAAATCTTCATCAGCTGTTGTTATTTTTGTTATTATTATTGTTGTTTGATACAATAAACTTGCATAGAATAGAACAAAGGAAAGACAGGTTGTTGTAATGTTGTGTCTTCCTTATATATATATATATATATTTTTTTTTTTTTTTTTTTTTTTCTGTTCTGTACTGTTTGGGCTAATGCTCATCTGATGACAGTTTGTCATGAACTTTTGTTGAGATACTTCATTAATTTCTAACACTAAGAATAAAATGGAAATATTATGATCCTGTGTTGCTGTTCATGTGTAGATTTCTTGAGCAGTCGAATTCCTACTGTGGTCGCAATTCCTCCCAATGCCCGAGTTGCTTGCGTTGATATTACTTTACCGGATGACTCGATAGCGCTGGAACCAGTTCGGTCTTTCTCCTTGGTCATAGACCGCATCACCCCATCCTCTAGTCGAGTCTTGGCGTCAGTCAACCCAGTGGAGATCAACATAGTGGACAATGACAGTGAGTTAGACTAGAGCACACTATTGAACCATTGGCACACTGCAACTACTTGACATTGTAGGTTATTGTAGTTTATTGTTTAAACACCACCTTACCTACTGACAAATGCAAGTGAAAGAACAACGCAACCAAACAGGCAACAACCACAGTTTCAATGAACAAGACCCTTCACCACTTCGAGTAGTTTTAACTTCATAATCTTTATTTTTATGATGAAATGTATTGGGACCAAAATGGCCATGGTCATTCCTATGTCAGTTGCCATTTTTGTGGCGATCTTTTTTTTTTTTTTTTTTTTTTTTCCTTTCTTTTTTTTTTTTTTTTTCTTTTTTTTATATTTTGCACTTTGGATGTTCACGTCTCCCCACAGATTTACGTATTACTCCAATGATGACGTCAATCACCGTTCAGGAAGCAGTGGGTGTAGCTGAGGTGTGTCTAGAAGCAGCTCCAATAAATTATTATGGCATGGCCGTAGTCATGATCTCCTACAACAGCAACTCCGCTTCAGGTCTGTCTAAATGAACCATCCACACACAGTGATGAGCAGACTAGACAAATTCATTGGAAGTAGGAACATGTGTATGCTTGTGAGTGTGGTGTGTGAGTGTGGTGTATGCTTGTGAGTGTGGTGTGTGTGTGTGTGTGTGTGTGGTGTGTGTGTGTGTGTGTGTGTGTAAACTCACTGAGACACTATTGCGAGCAGTTATTGAAAGACAGGGGCTGTGGTAAGTTAATATGTACATATGCTCAGTATTGCCAAATAGCCAAGTGGAAATTTATCCAGAATAACGGGAAAGAATTATAAAAAGCATTTTCAAATATTGATCAGAATGTCTTCTATACTTATTCAGTGCTAAATTTAAATATTTTATAGATACCTGCAGTATATCTGTGATAGTGCAACCACAGAGCTGCAGTGTTGAGGGTGCCCAGTACCACATGGCACCCCTTACCACACGGCACCCTTGTCTAGAATAGTGGTGCCTTGTCCACTAAATGGTCCACACTCATGTGTTGTGTGTGTGTGTGAAAATAGCTAATGCGGACTTTGACCCTGATCCTACTGCGGTTGTGTTTGAGGAGTCCATCAGTGAAGTCTGTTTTAACGTGTCCATCACAAATGACGGCAATTATGAGCAAGACGTTGAAAACTTCACCATCCTCCTGAGTGCCCCTAATCCCAGAGTAGCCGTTGTTGGCAGTGCCGTGGAGGTGTTTATCGTGGATAGCAATGGTGAGTGGAATCCAGGAAATGGTGACAGGTCATGTGTTTATTTAGTGGGTGTGTCTGTCGCATAGCTGTGACGTTACGCTGGTTGAATGAGACTAATATCGTGAGTGAAGATATTGGAGATGTGTTGCTGTGTGCCTCCCTAAATGGGACGCTGGCTGTACCTCTCAATGTGGATGTGGTTCTGGACCCAGAGAGAGCCACTCCCAATGAAGGTAAGACAAGCGGGTTGGTAGAGGGTCTTCATCATAGAAAATTAAAATTTATTGATTGGTTTATAGTACAGGGTCTTCGTCATAGAAAATTAGTATAATTCATTGATTGGTTTGGTACAGGGTCTTCGTCATAGAAAATTAGTAGAATTTATTGATTGGTTTGGTACAGAGTCTTCATATAGAGCTAATAGTTGTCAACAATGAAAATATGCATTTATTATAACCAACAGGTTTGTGTAGTGGGTCTCTTTGAAGTCAGAGGTTTGTGTAGTGGGTCTCTTTGAAGTCAGAGGTTTATGAGATAAGAGAGTGTGATATCTAATGGTAGCTTTCTGGAGTGGCTCTGATGGACCGGATTTTATTCAGTTTCATTCAGACTGGCTTCACACTGCAGGTGACACACCCCTACATTAATTTTTGCTGCAATTATGTGATCCACTACAAGTGACGCCCCCAAGTTTTTATTTTCACCGTGAACATGCAATCTACTTTTTCTTCTTTTTTTCTTTTCTTTTCTTTTTTTTTTTTTTTTTTTTTCCCCCTTCTTTTAATCAATAGCTGAGTTTCCTCCTGGCAGTACAAGGCTAGTAAGGACAGGTTCCTGTAGTAAGTTTGGGGAGGGAGAAGATATAAGTTGAGATAGTGTGACAAACTTGTAAGTCTTTGCCGCAGTTAGCAATAGCTAGTGCTGGAACTGTGCGTGCATGAGGTGTGTGTGTATCTGGGGAGAGCATTTCAAGCAGTCATTTCTTTCTCTCTGCTACTTACTGTAGTTAGAGGGGCACCAAAGCCTTTGCTGTGTTGGGTTTGCGCAGGTGGGGTGGGTGCTATCAATATAAAGAGCGGAATGGATGGATTATTAGCTTGTTGTTTGTTTGTTGTTGTTGTTGTTTGCCTTAGATTTTCATCCCAATTCCAATCCCAGTGGTCTGTCATTTGGACCAGGAAGGAGTAACATACAATGTACTACAGTAGCCATATTAGACGATGATACCATTGAACGTATCAATCTGGCTGAGAATTTGTTTGTCCGGATGGAGAACCCCGTACCATCTAATCGGGTGTCCTTCCAGCCTCACGGGTCTGCTCGCATATTCATTGAAGACAACGAAGGTTAAAGTAGAGATTGTTGACTTCATCTTTATGTTGGCGTGTTTATTGTAATATTCTTTGTTTCTTTTGCAGAGATTAGAGCTGGCTTTGGGTCAAACAGCATCATGGTGGATGAAAGTGATAAAGAATTCATGTATTGCTTCAACAAAACCACGCCAGAAACTTTAATATTCACCATTTCTGTGGCTCCAGGATCAGCAATGGCAGGGCGTGGTAAGTTCATTTGATATACGAGTTCACTTTGCTGTTGTTGTTGTTGCTGTTGTTGTTGTTGTGGTTTATTTACTTATTGTTTGTTTGATAATACTATATACCCTTTACTATCTGTAGATATGGCCTTAGGCATAATAGTGTGTGATATTAATTATCTATACACATTGTGTTGAAAAACTAATTTAATTTCAAATTGTTTGGTACATGAGCAAACAGAGCTCACTGTCTACCTCAATGGAACTTGGATTGTTTCTTGTTTAGATTATCTTCCCGATGTCCTACCAAAGGAGTTCTCTCTGTCAGGTGGCAGTATGGGATGTCAGTTGTCCGGGGAAGTCATTGTAGACAACCAAGTGGCCCTTGAAGAAGACAGAGTGTTCACAATGTCCATCAATTCCACTAACCCCCAGAGCGCCAGGATCGTATTCCACTACCCTCAACTACAGGTCATCATACGGGACAACGACAGTGAGTGGGTGGGAGAACACTTGGGGGTGTGGTCAAGGGTGTCCTCATAGCTGTGCTTCATGTAAGTAAATAACTCTTTCCGCCCCCAGGTACAATTTCTTTTTAGTATTGTGTCAGAGATTTACAGTGCTCAGAAAAGACAGCATTTACATGCACCCCCCCTTAAGTAACCCCACCCCCTTCCCCCTCCGGCAAGTGTTCACTACATAAATGCAATAGTTTCAGCTTATTTTGTTTTAATGTAAATAATTCGTTCAGGAGAGTGAAATGTTTCCATGTAAGGTAGAAGAAGGTCAAAGGGAACAAAGGAGGAGGAATGAAGAAAGTGAAAAATAACAAAATAGAACAAAGCGTGTTTGTGCGTTGATAACATCACTGCTAGATAATAACCGCGGCTTAGCACTCTAGCATGGCGTGGCATGGGGCATGGTTATCTTTGTTACTAACACCAGGGACTTACACCCATTGGTACGCCGATATTAAATTTCGTGTTCTATTTATTTCTTGCAGTGGTGGTGGTTGAATTTGCAAGCTCCAACGTTCCAGTCAGTGAGACTGCTGGTGTGGTAATGGTGTGCATTATCAAGACACTTGAAGTAGCCACGCCTCTGGATGTGGATATTCGAGCTATAGACCTAACTGCCACAGGTACCCGACAAATACTACTAGCTATGCCTCACTAAATACAAATCGAGATTTGTGTTATTGTAAATTTTTAGCTTTGATTTGGGTTGTTTTTTGTTTGTTTGGTTTGTTTGTGTTATACATATATTGCCTGTCCAAGTCTAATTGAATATTGTCCGACTGTTCAATCGTTGATTTCGCCTACAGCTGGTCTTGACTACCAGGGCAGTGCATTTCGTGCCACCTTTCTTCCTGGAGAAGGCAACAGTGTGTGTTTCAACATCACTATCCTACCAGACAACATTGTGGAGTCCAATGAGAATTTCCTTCTGATGCTGAGTCTCCCTAGTGGTGTCTCTCAGTCGGTACAGTTAGGCAGCACAGCCAATGCTACTGTGACTATAGTGGGTAAGTACTCATCTATCAATCTGGGATTACCTTATCGCAGCTTTGGCTGTAGGTTTTGCTGAGATTAACTTGATAGTGATTGAGTTATTATTGCTATTGTGTACTAGTGTCAGGGATTCATACAGGATTTTCGCTAGGGGAGGGGGGGGGGAGGAATTTTGTGGAGTCAAAAACTGACAAGGAGGGCATCAAAGCTTCGTAATTAGTGTCTTAAAAGCACATAAAGTGAAAGGACTAGAAGTAGTAAGTGAATCTTATACTGACAAGCTGGGGGTAAACAATTTAGGGGGAGGGGCAGAGCTTCCATAGTTTGTATGAAACCCTGATTATTAAACTACACTTAAAGTAATTGAAAGATGGTGGGTAAAGGGTCACACAGAGATCATTGTTATGAGCCAACCAATTAGTTAAATTTGTATTAAATTTGGGGTTTAAAGGTGGCTATGGTGTGCAAGTGATTTAAACAACTGCTTGTACACGTGCAATAGAGATCACGCTATCTCCCTGAGGAGATAATAGGCCCTTCCCTGCAATTTAATAATCGGTGGTAAAAAATTAAAATGATTTTATTAAATTTTATCATTTACTTGCGGCAGATCCTGTCCCTCAGGTCACCGTGAACGACACAGTGACGGGAGATCCAGTCATGACTGTTCCCATCTTGGTCTCGGACGACCAGCTGAGTGCGATAGACGGCGGCAGTGCGAAGTCCCTGTCTCTGTGCTACGAGGTGCACGGCATCAACAACACGTGGTTCAACATGATCACGGACCAGTGCACCACCGTCAATGCTCGCTATAGCTCCTCCACGCCGGAACTGAACATCATCAACGAGGTGGGCATCCGAGCCATCGATGACAACAACAACTGCGTGGGCATAGAGGTCAAGGTCCAAGACTGTGGCGTGACGGTCAACGGGGCGAGCTTGGCAGTGATGGATCGGTACAGTGTGGCCGGGGTGAGCGTGCGGAGGTACAGCAACAGAGTGCGCGTCTCCGTACCTAACTGTGCAGATCTCACGCTGGTCATGTGGATGATATGCAGGGAGACACACTTCCCCCACGACGCCATTACTGCCAAGTTGATCAACTTTGTGGTGATGAGAGGATTGAATCATGGCAGGAAGGCACATGGGATATTAGGTAAGGTTATAACTGAACAGAAGTCATACCTCTCTTACAGTTGATAGTGTATGTGCACTTCTGAGTTTTGATTATAATTGTCACTAAATCGTATGGTCGGTCATTTTGTGGGTGTGTGGGTGTGTCATTTTAAACATAAGTCATTAGCTATGTGTTTAATAGATGACAGTTAAAGTATTGCAGCTGCACCTTCATACTGTAAGTGTGCCTCAGAATTGATCAAGTATGTACGTTTTTTTTAAAAGTCTGGTGAAGTTGATCAAAACTCTAGCCACCTTATAGTAACCAAATGAAATTCTTGCTTTCGGACTTATAAATCGATCACACTTGTTTAAATATATATTTATTACTGAATCATGAAATTTGAGAAGGTCAAGTAACTGCATTGTTCAAGTTATGCCCGCCTCTTAGCCGGGAAATGAGCCGTACATTTCTTGTATTTAATATTGGTGTGATTTTTTTTTTTCCTCTAAATATTTATAGGTCAGTTTTGGAATAACCCAGTGGACGTGGTAGCATATGACGAATCCGAGTCTTCAGGCCTTGGGGCCACTCCCACCCTCCCACCGGCGTTAGCCTCTGCTAAGCTGTACAAGGTCACCCTCTCCACAGCAAGCGGCATAGCTCGCAGCTACATAGGAGAGCTTCGGAAAGTGACGTGGGAGCATAGAGAGGAGGCGTGTCTCTACGTGGGGGACAGTCAGGCGGGACCTCTGGGCAACCCTCTCATGCCTAATGATGGTGTTTTAGACGGGGACTACACAGACTATGTGGTGGATAGTGCCTTCAGTGAGCGAGGACAATTCAAGTTTGGACTGTTTCAAGAATTTAGATGCATGACAAATAAATAAGATAAATGTGGAAGTAGTTTATGTACTAGGAAAAATAAGATTTTTTTTTTCATTCCGAAAATTTCTGTGGTCATATTTTTGTACTCTATTTGTAAATTTTTAATGAGCTGCTAGTATTTACCAACCTAGATTGTGGCCAGTCTGAAATTAGTTTGTTTGTCGTTGTTGTTATTTTTTACCTTTGAAAAGCATGAACTCAGTATGATGAGGCCAGTAGAGGTGCACAGTACAGATGACCTGAAAGTCAATTAAGCATTAATAATATATTGCATTGTGGTGGTGGTTGTTGGCAAAAGATTTGATTTTTAGTATCACTAAATTTCATTAGTGTAAATAGAAATAGAGTTGTATCTGCCAAGAGGCAGAAACATATTCATAATGAACAGATAAGTCTCTTTCCGGATATTTCTCGCTCTGTTCAATTATCCACTGAACTGTGTGCTGAGTGTTGGCTTCTGTCCTGCCCACAGTTGAAGTTGAAGTCAAGTGTGTGGGGTAAGTGCAGCTATAGAGTACTACGCTGTGTATATCATTATTTTCTACTGTCACTAGAAACTTTCATTTCAGTATAAACATTTATGGTCCAGCTGTACGGTCATGAAATATTTGGATAGGGTTTTAAAATATATTTATTACGAATAATGGGGTGAATTCAGTATGAAGGCAAGACATTATCAATAAAATATACTGCAAAAAAAAAACTAGAACTGTATACACTAGGAACAGGACTACTTTCCTCTAGTTTAACTGGACCGAGCCTCGATTTCTTTCTTCATGGCACCTTCGATAGGCTTTCTTGGATTGTCTTCCATCATTCGCTCTTCCTTCTCAGCCTAATAACAGAATTAAGTATTTGATAGCAGGCATCAATAAGCTAAAACCACAAGTACAACCCTGTCTTTGTCCACCATTTGGTTCATGCACAATATAGCACTCACGTCCATAGCCAAGTCCGCCTTTCTCTGGTTGACCTTGCGAACAGTTTCTTCCTGAACACGTGCCTTAGCCGCGGCTTGAATGTACTCCTTCTGAGTGGTATCGGCTTGCTCTTTGGCCTTCTTGATATTGGACTGTTTGCTGATATCCTCTAGGAGTAGTGCCTGAGGGTCGGTGAGGACGTGGCTTGTGCCTTCCACAACACGCCTGATGATAATAATAATGACATGAAAATGATAATACTTATCTTCACAATGTCATGATTCTAATCATTCCACTGCTCTCAGTCTTAGCACTACCACGCGTAAGTTGTTAACAATCATCCTTAACAACATCCAAAGAAGGAAGCTTGGTTACTACTTTAGAAGAGAGAGTTGTACAAACCTAGCTTTGTTTGTACCTGTTGTTGCTACCAGAATCGTTGGGAAAATTCCCACACACACCCAAAAAAAGAAAGAAAAAGATCGCCAATGTGCCCCCAAATTAAGTATATAGAATGATCCCCAGGAGGAAGGCAGTGATTTGCAAGATGTGTACTATTTAATCGGTTATATACAATAACTTCCTTCACGCACACAGTACAGATGAATAGAAAGCAGTGGGAATAAATGAGTCCTATCTTGTGTATACCACAGCAAACAAATCTTTAGCCTTTGATCTGTTTAAAGTCCATCACATTTGGAATTGTCTCAGGTACATAATTGACCCAGTGCTCTCTCTCACTCACTGACCTTTTCTTCTCCTCATCCATGGCAGCAATAGCTTGTGCTTGTGCTGCCTTCCTGAGCAGCTGCTCCTGGTAAAAGGCCTTAGTCTCTTCCAATACAGCTTGGGACACAGTGCCCCTGATCCCCTAATACACACACGTAAACACATACACACAAATTAACAAATGTCTCAAAGAATGTCATGTGTGTACATGTGAATATTGGCAGGTGTGAGTTTGGCATGCTATTATAACATCATTGGAGTGTTAATTATAACTATTGCATTGGACAGCACATGTAATGGTTTCTCATTTTATATATGTATACTTAATGATGCCTCTCACTCCTGATTAATTCTCTCAAATTTTTATTTTTGTCTACACAGTTGTTGCTAAGCAAGTGTTACCTTCACTTCCTTGTGGGTGGCCAGGAGCTCCTTCTGGACATCTATAAGTTTGCTGGCTATGCCCACTCTTCTGTGAATCTCTTCTTCTCCCAAGTCAGCAATTCTCCTTCTCTTCTCTTCTTCCATTAAGTTATTTGCAGCTTTCTCATTCACCTAACAATAATAATATAATAATAAAATTAAAAAAAAGCACAATTAAAGGTCTGAAATCATTGTCTGAGTAATTTCATACCTCAATCAACAGTTAATTGTCAGTAGTCTCCAAAGTCAGAGTGTCACAGACAGACAAACATGATGACTACTATAACCCTCTTGTGCATGCATGCTGAGGTTAATAGCTACTATTAATACTAGTCCAGAGTACAGTGTGTCCCAACGCACCATACATGTGACATGACTGTCCTCTCTATATTACCTCCATATTTCTTCCAATTGTACTCAAATGGTCCTACTTTTGAGATCATGAAACAATATTTCACTACTGTAATTCTGAAACTGAATCTTGTCTATAACAACTTAGATATGCTTCTAATAAAGGTTTTTATAAATGCAATGTTCACTGATGCCCTTCACCAGCTGACACAATTTGTGACAAACCAGCAGATGGACTTACACTCTGGACTAGCTGCTCATGGATCAAGTGCTTCTTTCCCTCCAGCACTCTGCGCTCCTGTTCCAACCTCACTTCCTCGTCAACCTGAGTACACATTCCATGCATCGTTATCATTTCATCAAACACATACACACACATTTAATTTCCCTATATCCTTAAGTAACCACATAAAAAGGTGTAGCAACAGATCCTAATCCAGACCTGTACACATACACATGGTAATAACAAGCAGATAAAAGCATATGGCAATGGTATAAAATACGACACAACCCATTGAAAATTATCATCACATTTACTGTTATCTTCATGAACAAAACATGGCAAGTCAATTATAAGAGATGTCTCTAAGTAACGCAGGCATTGCCCCATGTACTCTAAAAGGTTACCTGCTCTTGTATGATGGACTGTTTTCTCAGGGGCATTCATAATTTAATATTAAATTCTTGTGACACAAACACATTCCTTGGGTACGTCATAATAATGAAGTGCGACGTTACTACAATTCCTAAAATTCATGAATGATTCGAGATGGTTGATAGCCTGATGATTAAAATAATTAGCTACCACTTCACCTTCATCTTTCTGAGCGTCTTCAGAAGGTCCTCTTGAACTACAATGAGCTTCTCATGGACTTCTTTCTTCTCCTGATCAAACTCTAACTTGTCTCTGTTCACTCTTCTCTCTTTCTCATCATCCATTGCCCTATTCACCTACACACACACACACACACACACAGTCTCTCTTTCTCACTAATCACATATTTAATGTTGCCATAAATATGTACATATAACATAATGTTAATAACCACTCCTACTAATGTGGTCTGTCAGAAAGTAAAACACAATGATGTGAACCCTCACCATGCACACTAGTTGCAAGTTAACTGTAACATTTCAGGTATATTAGCTGTCTCTCTATCTAAAAAAAACGTTTAACTCTGCCTCACAGCAAAAATTGAGACGTGTCGAGAGCTTGGTGTGTGCACACCTCTCTTCTGCCACGCCTACCCTACGGTGAGTTCTAACCTCCTTGGCCGCAGCCTTCCTGATGAGTTCTGTATGCACGTTGACTTTCTTACCCTCCGTCTCTCTTTGCGCCTTTTCACATTCTGCATCAGATTTCACCTGCAATGGAGATGCAAAAAAAAAACACAGCAAAAAGTAATTCAAATTGTATGTTATATTTACAACACCACTCCGCCCACCATATAATAATCATTCTATCAAAAAAAAAAAAAAGCACAACACAGCCAAAAACATTCATATTACATGCTCTTCCCTCAGATAATTAATTCTACTAACTTTTCTTCAGAAATCGATTATTGTTTCATTGCATAGATCAAGACTTGCAGCTATGACTCCTTTCTGAGCTATATTGCTGAATCGAATCACTATGTGCAGTGTGTCAGAGTCTTCACAGCATAGCAAGGTGTATATATGGACGTATATGATAGCCCAAACCAAACCCACTATGATCTAGCTCAACATTCCACACAACCTTATTGCTAAATATGTTTCCTTTAATATCCTGACCATATAAGGCCACTCCTGCTCATTTGACTTGCATCTTCGTGCATTTATGGGAGTAAATGAATCGATCATCGAAAGCTGGAGAAAAGTTCAACATGCACAACTCCGCTTAACGATAGCTCACTAAGATAAGTTATTTGAGAGGATTTTTTTTTTTTTATTGACACTTAGCAAGAAGTTAATTTAATATAGCATAAGCACTGTTATACACTAGAATGTGCTAACTATGGAATCAACTGAGTTGTACTAACAACAGCACAAGCATCTAGTCCAAGATGACTGTCCCAAGCCCAAGTTGCCATAACCTTGCTTTTCTAGAGCATGTTTTGGGAACACAGTCTATCTCTTTTTCTCTTATGGAAATGTGTACACTTTCACACAACAACACATCACTCATTACCAAAAAAAGATCAACTTATTATTAAACTAATTCACATAAGGAATACTTGAAATGAGGGGAAAGATGTTTGGCTCCACATTGAAAGCTCACTCAACCATGCATTGTATTAGTCTGACTTCTTGTTGTCATTAAAGCCTTTATAGAATCATTATGGAACTCTACATGTAATCCTTTTAAAATACAAGAGCAACAACACTGGAATCCTTCCTACTAAAATAACACTTCATTAAACTCTAAATGAATTGTTAAGATATTTCAAGCTATTCATTAACACTTCTCTGCACCAAAAATGGCCCAACTCCTCTCCCATACTTCTAAACCTGGAAAGCAGCCTCTTATTGAATGTATTCAATTAAATTGTGCTTAATTCCTCTCGTACATTAATTACAGCAAAAGGGGTTTAGTCAACTTTACATAGGTAGCTCAACCACAAGCTCAGCTCAAACCACAGGGCTCACTGCCATGGAGTTGTGGAAAACTAAACTAACCCCAGTTTCCAATACCACTTGTATTAACCTCCTCAGGCTTTCTTGTTGCAAAGGTAACTAGTATGGCATATATGGTAACAACCTTTGAGCTGAGTAACAATAACAACAGTGAAAGGATGCTTGAAGCAACTTCAGCACATATTAGCACACCACAAGTACTCATGGTTTAGTGAGGTATTTTGTAGTATAAACTATAACTGCATGCCAAATACTAGTGAGTGTAGACAACACACTCAGTGGTTGCTGTCACTCAGAAAGAACAGCTCCCATCTTCTTCCTTTTTAGTGCACAACTGAGAGAAGACTGACTGGATGGAGTCGAGGAGGAAGACTTTACCAAATTACCAAATATAGACTTTATAAAGTTGCAAATTCTTCAACAAAGCAGCTGCTACATTTTCACCCTCAGGCAATGGTTGGTTTAACACATTTTCTGGTTATCTTCAAAAGATTGCAACTCAATTCATAAACTATTGACTTAAAAATGTGTATCAATAGCACAACATATTACACCTATGCATTTGGCTGAAAACATCCTTTTTTTTTTGATAAACAAGATCATTAATTCCATCAGACAAAAGGCTACACATTTTTGAGGTGGAGTTTGCCAGTAGAAGCCAACAAGAAGTTAGTCTTTATTCTGACAATAGGAACATCAACCACCGGGGAGGGATAACTAGTGAATGGGATCAGACAAATGTCGAGACACACAAATAAGAGATGGAAAACACAAATGTATATACATATGCCAACCAGCACATTCATACAGGAAGATAATAAGCACTTGTCCCATGAAGACATATCCCCATGTATAATCCTTAATACTATACACAAGTTCACATATTTATAAGGAAGGAACCTTATTCCTTGTATTGCTGTACCACTCTTTCTTTATCGTTTTCTAAGCATGGGTCATAAGTTGGTGTAAGTCTATTGTGTGCTCACTTTTTCTGTTATCAACAATGATCACAATGGAAAATAAAAACCTGTTGGCAAACATCATCCCAGTTGTGCCCATGAAGACTAGAACAAAATGTCTGTTTAGAGTTATCATTTTAAGGGAAGTTTTCTAACTTCCCCGTGTCCTCACTACCATTTGGAAGAATTATAATAATTGTGACTACCACTATACCTCCAATAATTCACAGGCAACCAAAGCAATGGAATTAGCATGGGACCTGCAATGAACTCAACACTTTAAACATCACCACCCCCCACCCCTTCATCAAGAGTGTAGCCAAAAAAACATAATGGGTGTGAGTGCTTGCGACTGTATATTCAGAGTCCAACAATAAACAGTGAAGTCAGGTATTTCTCCACTGAACAAGTAATTGTTTTCAACTTAATTCAAAATTCACCGATTAAGCAGAAGCCATTTATGCTAGCAATGCACACGACATCACCAGCCAAGTAAACTGTGGTGATATTGGTTGTCAGCAGCTAAATACAACAAAACTAATAGTTTAAGTGCAACATTATGGCACCTCAAGATCGGATCCACCTTTGACAACGTGCCAAGTAGTAATGAGTAGGCAATTAACAACAGTGACATATTATACGACTACTTGTTGGGATATTTCTTTTAACAATCAACTTTACTTTCACCTTCTCGTGTAGCACTAAAAAGGATAACCACAACAGACAATACCTAAGCAGCAGTCTTCATGTATTTACCCATTGTGTCATATACAACTTAAAATAGTTATTCAATTTTTAATCCTATTTTTTTTTTTATCTCACTTACCTTCATGAGGTTCATGCTCCTCACCAAGTCTTCCTGCACAACCATCAGCTGCTCGTAGGCGTTCTTCTTGATGCTGTCTTCCAGATCTGTCTTCTGCAAATCGTCCAGCTCCTTGATGCGCCGCTGGCGTTCATCTTCAATGGCTGCAGCCATCATTTTCTTCGCCATGTTCCTAAGCAGCTCTTGCTGCATCACTTCCTTGGCGTCCTGAGCAGATTCACTGAGAGGTACTTCACTTTCCGACATTGTCTGAGCGGTGGCGATTACAAAATACAGAAGTCTGAGTCAGATTTTTCCAAGTATTACGAAGCAGTCTACAGCTAAATTTCTCCACTTTAATAATAAGAGCCTGCTAAGGAATTGCGCATGCCTATTGAGCACGCAACATAACACTTATTAAAAACTCCACCCATTATGGGTACTGGATGGGCGCGGTTTAACATCAATGAACGTCACGGCGGCGGGTGGGTGCAGTTGAAGCCTTGCACACTAGACCTTTTTTTTTTTTTTTTTTTTTTTTAAACACGTACCAAATATACATGCTTTGTAAAAGATCAGCTATACAACACTTGCACCAAAAATTGGATAAAAATTTAAAGCCAAGGGTATCTAAATTACTTTAACCTTGGCAACTTCAGCACTAAGGAAACTTTTTTCCCAGCTAATTTGCCAGTAAAGTATTTAAGAATTCTGAATACAGAAGTAGTGGCTTAACTTCCAAGAAAACGTAAGTCATTCATTCATTCCAGATTAGAAATCATGGCAGTGAAACTATATGTAGTATAATTAAGTTGTTTATAGTTACATGTTTGGATGTGGCATAAAATGAATTATCAATCATGCATTGTGTCGTAATGAAGTTGAGGTGGTTGGTTGGAAGCCAAACTCTGATGTCCTTCATTCCCAGAAGTTTTACTGTGTGATGTTTACTTGCCAGTGGAACCGAACCCCCCACTGCCTCTCTCAGAAGATGGCAACTCCTAACAACAACAACAAATAAAAAAAATCACACAATAGCTAATTAACAATGTACCAAGTGTGATGAACTTTAATAAGAGATAGAGAATTTTAAAAAGTGTATGTATTGCTAGTATGAGACAAGAGACTGCACCTTCTATTTTACAACTATTCTCTTTATTCAAGTAGTGTACTACACATGCATGAAAGGTGGCATCTAATCGATTCATTACTTAATTCATTATTCACTTCATCATTCTATTCATTCATCAATTTATTCATTAATTTATTCATTAATCAATTTATTCATTAATTTATTCATTAATCAATTTATTCATTAATTTATTCATTAATCAATTTATTCATTAATTTATTCATTAATCAATTTATTCATTAATACATTCTAAGATCCACTGGGTCTTGTCAACTATGGATCCTATGGAAACCAGATGCCCGAGCCTTGAAAGACTAAACATCTTACCTGTTATGAAAGACGAAGATCCCAACTCATTAATAAGTCAGCTACAAATGCTCAGTAGGTGTGGCTTTCAACAAAAAGATAAAAATAAAAATAAATTACGAGTTGGAGACCTCTGTCCTGGGAACAATCACCACCTAGTCCTTATTATTTATTTAATTATTGGACTATTTTATTAATTGTTATTACTTATTTATTTAATTATTTAAAAAAAAGTTGGAGACATGTTTCAAGGACACGATACATTTCCAGAGTGATCCATGTGATGATTGTTGTACTTTAAATGTTTTACTTGCACACACACACACATGGAGTTACTGATACAAGAGTAGCACAGTAACTTAGTTTAACTAATTAGTTGACCACCATTTTCCCACGAGGCAAAACACAATTAATTTAGCTTTCAGTTTACCTATATAACTAGTAGTGTGCTTGTGCACAAATATAGTTAGTTAGATTACATAAAACTACAATATTGTTATGTGATGTATTTTACCTGAAGAAGCTCCATGATGACAAAAGTGGATTGTAGTATATATAGCAGTTGACCATTAATTTTAGCAAACAAATACAAGATTACTTACCACAATTTCTTGAGTAGTGGTAACTCTTGTAGTGCCAAATTTAAGCCATTCTGACTATCTGAACTACCGGTCACTCTTGACAACAAGCTCTCAGCTACAAAAAAGAAAGGCCAGAGTTATTTTTGTAATTTTAGCTAACAAATATGAAATTACATACTTACTTGAGCTTCCTCCCGAGTAGTGGTAGCTTCCTTAGCATTAATATTAAGCCATTCTAACTACCAATGGTTCTTGACAACCAACAAGCAGCACTTAGCAGCCCAAAAAAAAAAACGGCAAAGTTTATAAATTATGTCTGGTAAAGGTTTAAATGCCATAGTAACCAGTCCCAGTAAATTTTTGTGACTTGAAAAACAAGTGTTTCGCAGGAGTTATTTCATAATTTGGAGCCTAAGTATAAAGTAAGACTTGCTTAATGCTGTAGTATCAGAGGAAACTGGGGTCAAGCCGATAAAGCCGTGTTTTAGGAGAAAAAAGGGAACGTGTGTGCGCGTTTAAGGAGCATATGTACCATCCATACATACATATAACACTTAACTGATTTTGCATTATCCACCACTAATAGTATCTTGCTTAATTCACTCGCCCGCTAATAATGCACTTGTATGTCAGTAACAATGACGGTGACCAGTAGTGTGTGTGTTCATAAATCATCCACAAGCTGATCAGAATCGGTAAAGCATCATCATTACTTGAATGAGAAAATTGTTTGACAAGGAAAAAAAAAAGGCACAAAATAAGCTTCCATCTCGGGGCTGAACTTGCGACCATTAATTGCAGAGTATGCGCACAAACCATTAAACCACCGTGACCTAACAGCTTAGAGTACCTTGAAGTGCCTTCTTAACATATTGTATCCTATAAAAACTGAACACTGGGTCACTGAACTGAGTTGGGAAAGAGTGTTCATCTACAGTAGTTGACCATAATGGGTGGGTATAAGAAAGGCAGAGAAGCAGGAGAATGCAAGGGTCAATAAAAATAGAAGCAGGTGAGAAAAAAGCCGACTGGTGTAACTACTTCAATGAAGAAGTCAAAGAAAATGCACAGAAAGGACAGATTTATGGGGAGCTGGAGAGGTAGACAGGAGGAGAAGGAAATCCACAAGTTGAAAAGAGAAACAAGAATGGGATGGCTCAGGAAGAAAGAGAGCAGGAGAGGGAAACCATGGATAAAACTACCATATGCTACTGCGCTCCCTAATTTGCAAAAGTTATTACATCAGGTGCCACTGTGTGGCAGGGTACTTACTAGTCACTAATATTATTCCCACTATATCTTCTAAGACAAAACACAAACAAACTAATTACATTAAATCTTCTACTAGAAATTTCCAAATAGCAGACAACCTCCTCACAATGGACAAATGTCATGCCCCCAATGTATATATTGCTAGCGGTGTGCTTCAGCACAAATGGTGAGCAAGCTATTATAGAAGGATATTAGTCATAAATTCATAGCATTCACA